>OLPY01000760.1_pt1 | contig 25887 bp, 26 predicted proteins | sample 1672481 | NCBI WGS metagenome assembly OLPY01 (sample SAMEA3136691, study PRJEB25190) | human gut metagenome | biome: human gut; feature: human-associated habitat; material: faeces | place: Austria | collected 2013 | reverse complement strand
ACCTCATGCACGGTTTGATGAGGGGCGGATGAAAATTTCATCCGCCTACTCTACCGATAGAATACCCTGTTTCTAAGCGCAGCATAGGCAAGGGAGAGTTCACTGAAAATGACATATTAAAGACGAAATGAAATTAATGATAAATGGAGTATAAAAGGAGGAACCTTATGATTCACTTGAAAAAACACAATATTCCGGTTTATGAAAAGCTAGAAGCGAAAATGAAAAAAGTACATCGTTGTGCGCTGGTTGCGGCTACAGGAACAGGAAAGAGTTATATCGCAGCCAAATACGTCTGTGATCACGATTTACAGTCGGGGACATTGATTCTGGTTCCGAACTGTGCAGTCATGAAAACCTGGAAGCAGCTGCTGCCGGATACGGATATCATGACATATCAGGGAATGATGCTGAAACGTCCGGATTTCTCCCCGTATAAATTGATCATATGCGATGAAATGCATCATCTTGGAGCTGATAACTGGGGAGAGGTGTTTCGGGAACTTGCTACCCATCTGGAACAGAAAATCCTTGGACTTACCGCAACACCTATCCGGTACCTGAATGATAACCGGAATATGGTTACGGAGTTCTTTGATGGAAACCTGGTAGAAGGAGTGCAGCTTTCGGAAGCTATCCGTGATGAGATCCTGCCTTCTTTTGAGTATATTACAGCACTGTACGATATTCCTAAAAGAAAGAAATCGAAAGATACTACAACGGAAAAGCTGTATACAAAGCTGGATCTGATGTCTAATGAGTATTCTTTTAAAAAGATACTGGAAAAACATCTTGAACCTAAGCCGTTTCCGCAGATAAAGGCGGTTGTCTTTGTTCCATCTATTGCGGAAATAGAAGAGATTCGGGATATCTGTAAGGAAGCATTTCCAAAAGCCATTCATCTGGCCGCCTGCTCAAAATATAAGGATGAGGAAAATCAGGAAGCGTATCAGGTATTTGAAGAAGATACGTTTTTCGACACGTTCTTATATGTGGTCGATATCCTGAATGAAGGCCGTCATCTGAAAGGTGCAAACGTGGAGATCATGTTCCGCCGTACAAGGTCACCCATCGTATATCTGCAGCAACTTGGGCGCATACTGGATTCCGGGAATAAGTCCATCCGGGTAAAGGTATTCGATTTTGTTGCAAATCATACCAATATGCGGGAATATACGGATCTGAAAAAGAATACTGTGACCTGGATTAATGATGGGATTGGAAAAAGCGACCGGCAGATCATACAGTATGATTATGCGATGAAAGAGCTAGAGCTGCTAGAGAAGATCCGGGCTCTGGAAAATGGATACTGGACGAAAGAAGAAGATGAGCTTATGTTCCAATATTATAAGGAAAAGGGACCGGATTATCTTCATAAGATGCTTTCGGACCGCAGCAGAAATGCAATCATCAGTCATGCAAAGATACTTGGACTGGCAAAGGTAAAAGAAAAGTATCCAAGCGGTTTTCTGGAAGATATAAAGACTTATTATGGAAAAGAAAACGGATGGGATATCTTATTGAAAAAATATCCGCAATATACCAAAGCCTTTATTACAAATGTGGCGAACCGCAACGGACTTACTACCAGAAACCGTTCAGAAAGCTGGACTTTGGAGGAAGATGACATCCTTAAAGAAAATGGAACTCTCCCAATTACGAAATTAATGGAATTGCTTCCGAAAAGAAGCAAGGCATCCATTACGGGAAGAAAACACATTCTTGGGATAGCAAGCCGGACAGTGTATAAATGGACGGAAGAAGAAATTGATATTCTTCGAAAGAACCAGGATTTAACTGCAAAAGAATTAAAAGCACAGTATTTCCCGTATTTGGATAAGGATACGATAAACCGTGCAAGGACACGTTTTTCCTGTAGCAGGAATACGAAATGGGATGAAGACCGGATACGGTTATTCTGTAAGCTATACAAAAATGGCGGATGTGCAGAAGTCTTATCTCATCCGGAATTTTCGGATATGACTAAGTCTGCTGTCAACGGAGCCGCAAACAGATATAAGATAAGATCTGAAAAGAAACGAACCGGAACCTGGACAGAGGCTGAAAAGGACATCTGCCGTCAATGGCTATCGTTGCCAGAAGATGAGAGAACTTCTAAACAGTCACTTGCTGAGAAAATTCCGAATCATACAAAAAACGGAATTAAGGATATGTTAAAAAGATTGCAGAAGGAAATGATTTAAGCCGGGGAAATCCGGCTTTTTTCTTTGTTGTGTGTCCTGTAAGGCAAATCCCCTCCCATGTGATACATTAGCTCCTATGGACGGGGTACTCTGCTTAATTTCATAGAAAAACATATTAATACTGAAATGATTTTATGATAAAAGGAGGAGCTAAAAATATGGGATAAAATTTATTTGACAGAAAAATAAAATTTATAAGGAGGAACTTTTTATGCGGTACTATAGCACAAAACGTCCTGTTACACCTGGCAGTTATCCGAAACAAAAGTTTGCTGTAAAAATTCATAATTTTGAGCAGAAAACATTTTGTAAAGAAATTGGCTGCGAGGCTTGGGGATATATTGAGTACGGTATCGAACTACCGGAGGCAGACATTGAAGACTATGAACTGCTTTCAGAAAATTTAAAAACTTTTTGGGCAGTGACAACAGCTTTTTATGATGATGGGAGAGTCGTGGCCAACATCACAAATAAACTTATGGCGGCTGTGAAGCCGGAAAATTCCAGCAAAAGTTTAAAAAGAAGTGATGTATATACAGAATGGTTTGAATCCGAACAGGATGCAGCTGAATTTGTACAGGATGCCAGGTGTTGTTGCTGAAAAATATTGTAGGAGGAAACCGAAAAATGAAAATCAAGTATGCCATATATAAGGGTACTGTAGGATTATATGCAAAAGAGTTTTTTGATAAAATTGATCCTGAACTGTTTGAAGCCCGAGGAGTGTTGGGCTGGTACAATATAAAAGAAGAGAATCTTCCTATTGTGGTGAATTCTTCAGGGGGAAGATGTCCCTTTTATCCGTTAGAAGATAATTTTGTAGAAATCATTGAGGTGGATGAAGATGATGAACCACTCACAAGAGAACAGTGTTTCCCGAAAAACTCTCCAGAATTTGAATTTGGCTGGATTTCACCTGAAGGAGATACTTATAACACTGGTTTTGAGGGACATTACCAGGCAGCGGTAATGATATGTGCAGAGTTTGGATATAAAAGTCATCTGGAAGAATTACAGCTTGAAGAAAAGGGCTGGATCAGGATATCAAGAGATGTTCCATATACCTATGAGACTCTGCATAAACAGCACATCTATAGCAGCGGCCTTAGAATGACAAAGAAACAAGCTGACACGCTGATTGACTTAGGGTTTAGCGCTGATGAAAATTTTAAGGTACTGTTAGAGGTAAATGAAGAAAGGTGGTAACATGGCCGATACAAGATCTGCATTTGCAGATTTATCACAGGAAGAAATGCTCCTGCTTGTCAGGGATATTCGAGACTCGAAAAGAAATGGACGCAGGGCAGAGAAGCTGGTTCCATATGCCAAAGAGATATATGCAAAGCTTAATGTGGATACTGAAAATCCTACTGTCACGCTGAGACAGTGCCTGGAAATTGCGCAGTCCTATTTCTTGGAGGAGTTGTTTGAGAGAATCCTGAATGGAATGGTTTCTGTTAATACAGAAGAGTCTCGTTCAGAATTTTTATTAAAAAAATCCGTAGAACATATTGTGAATTTTGAAGACGATATGGCAGAGACAGTTCTGAAAAAATTGGGATTTACAGAGGCTGAAATGGAAAAGTATACAACTGAGGCTCTTTAATGTGTGAAAGGGGAAACCTATGATATTTTATATTAATGGCATTTGTAGTAATCGAATATCTGGACTTAGTATTGCTCATATAGAGTTTCCTGAAAGTTCCGGTATTTTGGATGTGGATTGGGACGAACAGGACTTTTCGATTACGGATGGCATATTTACTTCCCGTTTAAAAGGCGTTTATTTCAACGAGGAGTATGCAAATGGAAAAGGTGCTATGCTCAAAGCCTTATCTGCAAAAATAGGATTTGAGTTGCATGAAGCTGATGGAAAATTTACTGAGACTGATGATTTTCCAGATGCGGTATACATGGAATTGTATAATTCTATTGAGTGTACAGAGTTTTTGATTGTAGATGATGAAGAGAAATATTCTATAAAATTTTCAGAGGAGAAATTTTTATGAGTAAAATCGATTTACAGGCGGAGATTAAGGCTATTCAGGAATTTGGAAAGGAAGCAGAAAATTTAATTAACAAAATGAACGCTTCCGCAGAGAAAATTAATGAAGCTAGTAACCTGGAAGTACAAAGAATAAAAAAACAGATTGAGCGAGATTTGGACGAACTGTCTCTTTATATATCAGAAAGAGTTGATATTGATGTGTCCAGAGCTGTAGAAAAAAATAAGGATGGATATCCTTTGGAACGGTTTGAGATTGTATCTGGATACACCTGCCACAGCCTAGATCGCTTAAATGAGAAGTCTGTTTACCGGATTGCTATTATTGAGTCTTGCTATCCTTATGGAACTTTGTATGCGGACGGACATTGGGCAGATGAATTTCCTGATGTAACACAGTTGAGAGAACGTAGATACGACATTAATAGTATAATTGAAATTTTATGTAGAAACTGGGATTTTATTCTCGAAGAAGTTTACAAAGGACTTAAATTTGTTTATCGGAGAGAGATAGAAGAAAAGCTGAAGACAGCTGTAGCTAGAGGAGGACAGGCAAATATTCGCTATTCAAGATTGAGTGCGGCTTCAATCAACAATTCATCCAATACGGATTCGGGTTCAGCAGAAAATTATTCTGGGAATATGGAATATATTTTAGATAAACTTTCAAAATACAAAATCAAGTATGAGATGGTTAATAATCAATGTTTAAGGGTATATGGAAATTTTGATGGTTACTCTGTTATAAGAGTACCTGAAAATACTGTTGAAATTGATGGGCGCCTTAATGATTATGATGATTTTGAAAACTGGCTGGTTGAAATTAAAAAGTAAAACTAAGCAGTAGAAAACGGAGGCAATGTATGTTTACAAAGGCAGACTTTAAAAATGGTGAAATGGCAGCACTCATTCAGATTGGTGAAGCTGCACGAAGATGTTCTGGTTCTTATATCATAGAAGCTCCGGTAACAAAAATTGGGAGGAAGTATATTACAGTATCTTTATCCTGGGGAAATATTCAGTTTGAATACTATGAAAATGATAATCGTTTTTATCAAAAAAGCGAATATAGCCCGGATTATGAACTCTACCCAACCAGAGCTATAGCAGAAGAAGTTTTGAAAAGACGAAAACTGGTTTCCGATATCCTGAAACTTTTGAGGAATATGGAAAATAGTCCCAAACTTGAAAAAATGTCAACCGAAGAGATGGAAAAATTGAAAGCTATATTGGAACAATATTAAAGAAAGGTACCTGTATGGAAAATGTATTTATGGACACAAACCCGAATGAATTTGTGGTTTTATGTCATTCTGAAAAACCTTGTTTTCTGGCGGTAAGAAAAGAAAATTCAGCTGCTAAAATCACACGTTATGGGAAAGATATGCGTAGAAGAGGTGTTGGATATGTTTCTCTTCATGCATTGCACATGGACAAGGCGGATTCTTTACTTCAGCACGTTCCAGATGTGATTTCGATAGTGCTGGGCGAAGGTGAAAGTGATGTGAAGTATACTGTTACTGATCTGATCGCTACTTCAGCAGAGACTCTGGATGTTGACATCTCTAAAATAAGCAGCTGCCATTGCAAATCAATGGAAGACTGCGAAAAAAGCTGCCCCAAATACCATGGCTGTTATACCATTGCCGTTGCAAATGATATGCTGGTAGAAATGGAGACAGCGGCAAATAGCTGAAGGCTTTGTCACCTAGATTTATTCCATATTATTTCTGAGCCGGCTCTTATAGGACCGGCTTTTTTTATTGGCTGAAAGACATATTAGGTATGAATCCAAATTTACGAAAACAGGAGTAAAACAAAAATATGGATTTATAACAAAATATTATTTTCAGGAGGAACTTTCTATGAGCAAAAAAATGATTTATGCATCACCTAAGGGAGAAAACATTGTATTTGATAATTGGACTGAAAACGAAGAATTTGAAGGGCTCTGGGTTGATCTTTGTCCGGAATGTCTTTCTAAATATCAGGATATTTTGAAAGGAAAATTGGACGATGCAGGAAGTGGAACCGCAGCTTGTTCTGTTTACGGATGCAGTAACTTTAATGCAGGATGCTATGCGGATTTTTCTTCAGATGAAGTTACATTCGAAGAAGATGCGCCGGAAGTTGTTGGTTTTGTTATGAGATTTGGAGATGATGATTTTTCTTACTGGAATGGCTTTGATCTGACCAAGGAAGAAAAAGAGCAGATCCGGGCAATATTCCGTAACCATGAGAACGAAGGTTATTCAATCAGAGGAACACAGGAAGAAATCCTGGCAGACTTTTCGTTGGAATAAGTAAAAAATAATTATTGAGGTGATTTTATGGAATATGAAATTAAAGTTATTGTCCCAAATGCAGAAGCGCAGATGGCGTTTTGTAACAAACTTGCAATGTATAGATTCCATTGGATGTCTGAACAAAAGGCAGATGAGATTCCTGCTTTATTACGTTTGACTGGGGAACTGGGACAAATTTTGGTTCTTGATCTATTGGAAAGAAAAATCGGAATTTATCCGACAGAAGTGTATGCGGATAGAAAAAAAGCTTTAGAAAAAATCGTTGGCTCTTGCATTTCTATAGAAAAGGCCCTGGATCGTATCTCCGTGGAAGAAGACTATAGACGCTTAACATCAGCTGAAATGAGTAAGCTGAAAAAAGAGTTTGACGAAGATGATGAACCGTTTTACTGGAGCGATAAAACAGAAAATACAATCGCATATGAAATTCATAAAGCAGTTGAGGAAAAAGGCTATTACAAAGAATGGTGTTTTTCAAATGGCTTTATAGGTTTTTATTATGCTTTTGCGTATGCGTGATTATTTTTCTGCTTGTTAGCTACAACGGTGGAAATTTTTGAAAAATGAAATTATTGAGGTGATTTTATGGAATACGAAATCAAAGTTATTGTCCCAAATGCGGAAGCGCAGATGGCGTTCTGCACTAAACTTGCATCATACGGTTTTCACTGGCTGTCAGGACAAAAGGCAGACGAGATCCCAGCTTTATTACGTTTGACAGGGGAGTTGGGACAAATTTTAATCCTTAATTTACTGGAAAGAAAAATTGCTTTTTTTCCAATAGAATTGTATGGAAAGGATAAGAAGACGGCAGAAGAGATTTTTAAATCCTGTATTTCTGTGGAAGATGCCCTGCAGAGTATATCAGACATTGTTGTGGCAAAATTTACTTCTGTGTGGGATGGTGGCACAGAAATTACAACCAAATGTAGGGTCAATTTAAGAACACATCAAATTTTGGATATCGAAACTGTAGATGTGGAGGTAGGATCACTGGATTATCAATATGTGACAATTTATGGAAAAGAATTTGCTGCATTAAATGCTAATGAAGAGGATGATATTGATTCCTCTACAGACTATTGGTTTGAATAACAGGAGGAGCTTTTCATGCCAGAGAAAAATGAAATAGAAATAAAAGAGGACATTATTTCCCGTTTCAACGAAGCGGTAAGTAATGGAGAAGATGAACTGGATGTATATTCAGAAATGTTGGAAAAAGGCATTAATGTTGGTGTTGTTCGTAAATACTGTGGAAATACCGTGGCGGATTCCATGAAAAGTTTTTGTGAAGAACACGGCTTATTATAACAATCGGAGGAGAACTATTATGACCATTAAGCAAATATGGAAAAAACAACTTCAAGTCGAGGTGGAGATTGTAAAAAGATGTTCCGCTATCAATGTTGATTTTTTGACCTTAGATGGGGTTGAAGATGAGGTTCAACTTAATGTAGATAATCATATTTTGACCAAAAGCGGAAGAGATGAATTGGCTGATCTTTTTGAATCACTTGTAAAAGAGCTTAATACAAAAACGGATAGAGTTCTTTCCTGCACAGTTGTAGGAACCGCTGAAACCCACGATAAGTTAATTAAAATGGGATTTTGAAGAAGGAATTGATTTTATGAAAACTGGAGATATAAGCGTAATTGCTACTGAAAAACAACAAAGGGCGATATCTTTTATTGAAAATACACTGGAAACCACATTCACTGGTACTACTAAAAAGGAAGTCTTTGAATATATTCGTGAATATCTTCCAAAAGCAAGATTTTGTAAAAGTATAGAGGCAGAAATGCGTATGCCAGTGTATGCAGCAAGATTTTCTACTAAAGATGATGATGGGGAAGAGTATTTTAACAAGCGAAATGGTGTAGCGCATGAACTTCTCAAAAGAGATATGTTGCAAGGAAAAAGTGGAAGCGAAGCATTAGCTGAGTTTGCTGAAAAATCATTTTGTGAGTTTGCAGAAGATATTATTTCGCCAGAAGATACATTTTGATAATCCATATTTCCTGAAGCCGGTTCGGAAGAGCCGGCTTTTTTGCTCTTCAGAAAGACATATTAGGTATGAATTTAATTTTGAGAATATGAGGAGGAGCGAACATGAGTACTTAATTTTTCTGCATTTAAAATCAAAACTTTTATAAAAATTTGGAGGAAATTTTATGGGAACTTATGAGGAAATCATGAATTTGCTGGAAAATGGAAAGTTAATAGGAACTAAAAAGAATCCGGAATTTGACCTTATGGAGGTTCACTATTTGAATAAAAAATTCTCGGAATGGTGTAATTGTTTTTGTCTGGATAAAAACGGATTGATCGAAGCGATTCTTGAATCGAAGAAAGCCACTGAGGTGATGACTAATATCGCAATGGCATGGCTGCTGGCTTTAAAGTTTCAGTTTAAAAATGAGTATTTGTATGATAAAAGGAACGAATACTCTGTGAAAACAGCATTACGGTATCTTTCTGTTCCAGAGATTGAAAAACTGGTATTTTCTTTATATGGAGATTTTCAGTTTACTGAAAGCAGGAACCTGGATAAATACTATTGGAATAGAGCTATAAAAAAGGGAAAAGAAAAACCCTATATGGGGATTTATTTTGCTGTTCTTATGTCTGGAGAACATCGCACGATTCAGCAATCTTTTAGCTCGTTTATCTTTTCACTAATTGAAAAAATTGTGCTAAAGAAAAATCCTAAAAAAGTATCACATGAATTTGCTGAATTGACTCATGCAGGTGCGGCACGATGCCCTCTTGTCTGATTATTGCTAAAGGAGTAGTGAGCTATGAAAAAAGATGTTAGAAGAGCAAAAGAGCAGTTGGAAAATATGATTGAAGTGCTAAATGATATTCTGGAGGGGAAACTTACCCAGGCACAAGCTGCTGCCAAATTCGGAATAAGTCCACAGAATTTTGGAAGATATACCGCCACATCTTTTGTATTTGCCCCATACATCAAGAAAAATATTCTCACAGAAAAAGATATTTTTTCCATGCTGGAGGAATTGGAAACACCTGGCGAGTCTCTGGCAAAAGATATCTTAGGGGTTCATCCTGAGGGAAAATTATTTGTTGTTGACACGGCTTTGCCGGAAGAGTATTTGAAGGTTTTTTCCGAAATTCTGACTCCCAATGAGAAAAAGGCTGTGATTTTGAAATATGGTTTTGAACGGGAGGTATCTGAAACGGGTGTTCTTTCGCTTCGGGAAATTTCTTCCAAAATGGGATATAGTCCGGAAAGCGTTCGGCAATTTCTCAATAATGCGTTGAAAAAACTGCGCCTTCCTAAATATGGAAGACGTCTGATGCCTAACTACGATTATTATATTTCTTCTTGTAATGCAGCTTCATAGGAGGAGACGCCATGGATGAACGGACGGAATTGCTGAGAAAATTTTATTCTGTTTATAGCCCTTTAAGAGAAAAATACCATTTGCGCATGACGATGAAAGATTGCAATTCGGGCAGCAGCATAGAAATATGGAAGTATAGTGGGGAAGAACGAAAAAGGCATATCCTGCATATTTCTGAGAAAACAGAAGAAGACTGCTTGAAAAATGCAATTACAGGTCTGAAGTCATTTGGAAAAGAGATTTCAATGGATCAATAAAAGGAACTATATGGAAAAATAGGTATTCAGAAAATGAGGGAGCCACCTGGCTCCCTTTTCTTATGGGGTTATAATGTTCCATGCGAGTGTCAAAATATATGCAGTCAGTATAAAGGGAGCCATTGGATATTCTTTTTTGGCGTTATTGTTAAATATCCAAAATATGGTACATATAAGAGTTAAAATTACTAAATATGTTAATGTGTCGTAACTCATAATGAATCCTATCGCAGCGAACATAATAACGTCTGCACCACCTAAAATTCCCGTTACTGCCATGGCAAAAGTTATGATCCCTAAAAAAATTAGTCCCATAAAATTTCCCCTATCCAGGTTATGCTGATAATATAAAAGGAAACCGACAGCCAAAGTTGAGGATGGAAAGAGCCATATAGGGATTGTCATTGTTTTTGTGTCCGTATAAACTGCAATAAGTAATGGAATCAGAAAGATTAAATAAACCATACGTGTACCTCTTAGTTTTGATATATTACTGGACCATCTTCAGTATTTACGCATATTTTAGATAAACCTCCAGTTGTATCCAAATAAATATAATAGTTGACCTGCTGGTCATTGGTCACTTCAAGAATCAGGTAATCAGAAGATTGCATATATGCCTTCGCATACGTAGGAATACCGGCATTTAAAGAATCCCATACTGCAGAAATGGCATCAGCATTTTCCTGGGAGATGCCTGCTACAGACATTAAAGCTTCAGAAAAAGTAGCTACTTCTCCATCTCCATTTTGAGAGTCGGTAGTTTCGGACTGCGCCGGCTGAGGTTCGGTTTCTGATTGAGCAGATTGCAGTGTATCTGGAACAAATACTGAATTAGAGGTTTCCGTTTCGGCAGGAACATCATCACCTGCTGAAGAGTAAAAAATCCTTGTCAGTGCAATTCCATTTTGTGCCAGGGCTGCGTAATCCGTACCTAAATCTACTGGATATTCATATGTCACGATATACTGGTAGGTTCCGTTTGCAAAGTATCCCTGGACAATCGCTGTCTGAACATCATTATTCTGATAAGTGGCCTCACCATAAATCATGGAATCATTTTGCTGGAACTGGTTTAAAACAAAATTAGATTTTCCATTTGACAAAAAGTTCGCATAGTCAATCTGTGTTATATCGTTCAATAATGTGGGATCGTCTAGTAAATTGACTGTCAGGGAAGCCCCTGTGTTCTCCTCGTATGCGTAAAATGAAGTATCTGTGCTTCCAGACTGCCAGGAATCCGGAACTGCATATTCAAAATCCCCATCTATTTGATAGCATAAAATAAATCCCTCTGTAATTGGGTCTTCATACTGCCAGGATATGGAATCAATGCAATACCAGATTTCCTCTTTTAGTTTTTCATAATTGCTGTCGTTGAACGTCCAAACTATCTTTGCTACGTGTGAACGGTCCCATATAACTAATTCAATATAATCGGTGATCCCGGATTTTCCACTGGATTGATACACTAAATAGTAACTGTTATCGGCTAAAAATTGAAACTCTGTGATAGTTAATCCCCTTTGAGAGTAGGTCTGAGAAAGGGAATCTGCTGAAGCATTGTTTACCATAGGATAATAGGACATAACTTGTATCTGGACAGAGGAGGCGGAGGCATTGTGGACATAGGTGTCATATCCATCTTTTGTAACATGAGTCCATCCATCCGGTATCTGCATAGACAGATTGATTTCACTATTCATATAAGTGTTTGTTATAACCTTTTTTTCTGTTTCCGTTTCAGTTTCCACAGTATACGTGGATTGTCCTCCGGTGTATACATCAAGATTACTTTGCCGGGTTGCAAACAGAACAAATAAAGTGATCATTGCTCCGATAAGTACAAAAGGCCAGAAGCGCTTCAAGAAATATAAAAATCCATTCAACATTTTCATCCTTTCTGTTTCTTCTTAATATGTAGGAATCTTGCAAAAATGACATATTTAGAATGAAAAAATAAATGATTGTAACAAGAAACACGGGACTGGTGTTTGTTTTATAAGCCAGTCCCCATACTGGTAATGGCGTTCTCATCCCATGAAGGAAGTCTGGGGTTTCAGAATGCTTTTTAGAAAGAGGTTATTTATGGGTGATGAAAAGCTTTTGGAAAACGATGTGGTAAGTGGTTCCGCTGAGAATCTGGATACCGTATTAATGGACTATATGGATGATGACATGACAGATGAAAATGCGGATCCGTTTAATCCTGTCATTGATGAAAATGACCCTAAATACATAGAGGCAATGCAATTTGCGGAAAATTATCAGCCTTCTGATGATGATTACCCGGCAGAAGGCTATTTTGAAGATGATTATTTCGATGGATTCTCAGATAATGAAGTTTCCAGTGAAGGACAGCCTGTCCAAATGGATGAGTTTTTCTGGGAAAATCCAGATGGCATATCTGACAATGATTCTTCGGTAGCTTATCGTTATGTAGGATTAGATGAATTTAAGGATATCGCTGCTGGAAAACAGGAAAACATTTGGGAAAAAAATGGGTATGTGCAAGCCGATAATCCAGAATTTTGTGTAAAATACCAGGTGGATTATAATTCGGACGACACTGTAAATCAGGTTACTCCTATAGAATTCTCTACTGTGTTTGGCTCCGTAAAGGATGAGCCTGTAAAACTGTCGGGACCGTTTGAAAAAATGGATGCGGCTGGATTATTTCTGGAGCAATGTGATTCTAAGGGAATAGAGTCTGTCCATGATATTGATGATCTGCAAATGTTCATTTATACAGACGCTATCCCGGATGTTTATACCGTGGATCCAGCTGATTTCGGTGTAGAAGAAGATCCTGACAGTGTTGCAGAGCGGGAAGCTCTCGCAGGAGGAAAGGAAGCCTGGTGGTGGAATGAGGTTCCGGAAGTACCGTTGACAAAACCGCTTAGCCATGAAGACGCAACTGTTACTGACAGAATTGACAGGCTGTGTGACCGGCTCGAAAACTATAAACTTTTTGATGAAAGCAATAAGGATTGGCCAACCGACCCTCACTGGTGGAGAATCAATAACGATACACTAAATCGGAACATTATTCCGGATGTTAAAGCGCTGCGGGAAATCTTCGATAATATTCAGGGTTCCTTATCTTGCTTTTCCGGAATTATTCTGGGAGAGAAACCGACTCAGGATATGGATACAGAGAAACACAGCGCACTTATCAATGATATTTCGGTTTCTCTTGGTGAGAATGGAATTATACCGGATATTTTAAAGGCGTTTGATTCATGTATAGAAAAGCTTGAACAATATACGGAAAAAAAGCCATATGATGCTGAAACCATGAGGAGCGATGTGCTGGGCTCTGTAAAAGAGCTTCTGGTTGATGTCCAGAATGCCAGTGAAATTGTTACGCCAAACCTTGAAAAATTTGCAACTGAATGTTCCGGAATTTTAAATGAACATCTGGAACAGGTTCCACAGGAATTGAAGGATAAAATTGCTGCTGTTGGGCATGGTATTTTTTCCTATGGAGAAAACGCAGATGGAAGTGTTGATAAAAGCAGCATCAATGCCGATTCTGGATTTTCCTTGAAAAGTAATGGCTCTTTTACAAATGAAATTGGCTTAAGCCTTGATGGACAATTCCGTTCTAAAATCGATGGATTCTCAGATCCTTATAAAATTGCAAATGGAAAAGATACAATTTACCAGCTTCCGGTTGCAATTAATGAATATTTCAGGGGGAAAGATCCGGATTATAAAATCGTAGACGAAGGGAACCGTGTCCATGTTAATGTGGTATATGTTCTTTCCAACTACATAAGTGATTTTAAGGACTTGGAGAGTTTTGATGATAAGGAAGCGTTCCAGGCGGTAGAGAAATATTGTGAAGCATTGGAGAAAGTTTATGCAGTAAATATACCTGACCCGGATAAAATCGAAAATGTTATTGACAAGGTTGAAAACTCTTATATTACAGAAAAAATTGATTCTGACCAGGCCGGGACGGAAAAAGCCTCCATGGATAGGAACGAGGAGAGAATCGTAATAGATGATAAACATGACTCTGTCGGTGTATCTGAAATCTCCCCGGAAAACAATGCAGGAGCAGATAGTACGGCTCAGGATAACCAGAAGTTTTCTGCTGATTCTGGATTTACAAAGTCGGAACATGATTTTGGCACTGTGGAAAGCCCCGAACGTTTTGACTTTTCGAGTGGTGACGGTAAAGACAAAGAGATGAGCAGTTACGGCTTGTTCCCTGAGCGAAAGTTTTTGATGAGTCATTGGGAACGGTTGGATAATCCGGATAACGATCCGGTAGTTGACAAAATTAATTCCTGGATAGACAAAAGAAACGCTGCTTCAGAAAGAAATGGCCTTTTTAGGGCGGAGGAATGGAGCGATAAATTTGCTTTTAGCACCTGGCGGGCCGTTACCCTTGCAAGAAGGTATGGAATTGAGATTAATGGACACGTACCAAACGCCAGGGATAAATTGGCTGCCAGCCAGAAATTCTGGAGCTTGAATGTTTTTGACGGATTTATCAATTTTCATATAATCAATGATCTATATGATATTGCACATCATGGAGTGCGTGATTGGGAAACACCTGTAACCAATGATAAAAGCGGAGCCGTAGACAGGAATATTTCCCCTGAACAGATGGCGGCTGATAAAGAGCGCTTAAACAAAGAATCTGCTATTGATGGAGTCAGCAGGAGTATATCCCGTATGGCAGAAGGAATTGAACTTGCTTTGTCAAAAGAGGAGCCTGATAGGAGTTCCGCAGATAAAAAAAGCCTGACTTCAATATCTGGTTCTTATCGCTATTCAGTAAGCAATGTTTTAACATTGTATAAAAATGAAAATGGACCGGACGTTGTAAAAGAAACTGTTTTAGCTGCGATTGACCGTTTAAAGGAAAATCCTAAGGTATCTACGGAAACGATTGTGAGACTATCCAATTTGGTAGAAAAATTTAATTCGTTCAAAATCGGGGACGAAAAAGTTACCGTGGAATTTAATCAGGATTCCCAGGATAAGACAGATACAGACGGAAAAAATGTTGAAAACGGGGATTCCTCGGAAAAAAGTGATACCGAAGGAAAAACAGATTTGGAAAGTAATAGGGAATCTGGGAAACCATCAGGGCCTATGGCAGTTGGCAGCAGTATTATAGATATGGCTTTTAAAATAGACGAAATTTTGTCAAAAGAAGACAGCCAGCGTTCAAGTGAAGAAAAAAATGAGCTTTCTAATATTTCTAAAGAGTATAAAAGTGCAGTAAGCTCCATGATAAAGATGAATGGAATTGAATTGACCAAAGCGATTATTACTGCAAGTCTGGAACCAATAAAAAATAGTGACGAAATATCAAATGAGGCGGCTGCAAGACTGGAAAATCTTATTGAAAACGAAAACACCTTTGAGGTTGATGGAAATGAAGTAACGATAGATTTTAAGGAAGAATCAGATCGTGCAGACAGGGATGAAGAAGCACAGGAAAATGTCAATAATATAGAAACGGAAAATGACACCGCAGATTCTGAAAGTGGAACCGACTACGAAGACGGTGACAAGACTGGTTCCGAGGAAAATTCTGCTGAGAAAGAAATTTCAGATGTAGATTCGGAAAGCACTACGGAAGATGAGGAACCTATAAGTTCAGAGGAAAACGGGAGCATAGAAGACGATGATGATAGGCTCTCTGACGAAAAAGATGATGAGCAAAAAGAAAAGCTTGAAACCAATTCTGACGAAAAGGCAGATACAAGTAATTCAGATCCGTCAACGGATAAGCCGGAAAAAAAGGAAGCCGTTGATGAAAAACCTACATTACCGCTTGCAAAAGAGGAACAGGCATTAAAAGATAAACTGGAAGGGAAACTATCAGGAAAAGTAACGGTAAACAATATTGCGAATGATCCAGACATTCGGAAATGCATAAGTGACATTCGGAAAGTTGCCGGTGGTCAGAACATTTCCGACTCTGTTGCAAGGGTCGCAGCTTCCATATCTTCAGCCGGCGAGGTAGATGAAGATAAGCTGAAATCTGCCTGCAAGGGAATGGAAAAAATTACAAAGGTAGATGGTGATGCGGTAAAAATAAAGGGCATTATTGGTAAAATGGGAGAAATCATTAAGGAATTGGCGAACCCTACGCTGGGTGTTGTTGCTCCGGAAACGCTGATGCTAATGGACATGACAGACAAGTTTAAAGGATATCTTGATTCCAAAATTTCTCTCCCGGCTGTCGTAATGAATGTAAAAGCATATATTGATAATGCTGGTGACAAACTTTCGGATATAAAGGCGGCAGTATCAGATGCAATGACAAATGCAGTAGAATATGTGCATGATAAAATTGCAGATGGAATAGAGTCTGTGCTTGGCAAAATTCAGAATCTTGTTTCCGGTATATCGGCTGCCACTGGTATTGATATTCAGGTGCCGGATATAGAAAAAGCATTTATTCAGGATGTTTCCCTGGAAAAAACATCTGATATAGAGAATCCTAATAATGATAGTAGTATTGAAAATACAGATGGGGGAGATCCTGAAAGAATAGAAGCGAATGAGGAGAACAGCTTAGGCTCGGGTGAGGATTTTGCTCCGGAAAATGATTTTGAAGAGAGAAACATGAATTATGAAGAGGCTGGAAATAGTCAGCTATTTCAGGCAGAAACAGTCGATTTGAATGATATGTCCGAAAGTTCTCAGGAAATAAATCCGTTAAATGAAGACTTAGCGTCCACAGAAAATGAAGATAGTCCTACAGCAGTTTCTGGTAACCAGGATGCAAACAGCATTTTGGAAAAGACAGGGGGTGAAAAGGACAAACAAGATGATGTTGAAAGTGTATTAGCGGTCAACGCAGATTCAGAAAGTTCTCTTTTGCTGGATGAAAAAGATGAGCTTGACGGCGAAAATGCAGAGGATCGGGTTGATGGTGGGAATGTGACTGAATTTGACGGCGGTACATCTATAGAGACTGACGGGAATAGTTTTGTAGACACTGGCATGAATGAAACGGAAACAGACATCGAGGCAGAGGATATGCCTGTTACAGAGAACAGTAATGACAATGAGCCTGGTGTAGAGGAAGCGATTAGTGCCTATATGGAAGATCCTATGTTCGATTTTGGTGACTTTCTTGACAGTCCTATTTCCATTGACGGGGATGAAATGTCTATTTCAGAAGCAATAGATAATGACGCAATTTCATCCTCTGAGATTGCAGATGCTGTTTCAAATGCTATCGCAGACAATGCAGATGATATTCTTTCGGATGATTCAGTACGTGAAGGATATAGTGATCTTATGTCAGATTTGGCAGACTATATAGGAGATGAATTTATAGGACGTATGGATGAATCAATGGATCCATATGCCAGCGTCAGTGAAGTTGCTGAAGCGGCTTTTAATGATGTATTTGATGGAATGCTAGAGAATGTTGATATAAGCCCGTCTGTGGACTTTGGCGTTTTTGACCTGGCAGATTTAGAATCGTCTATTGTTAGCAGTATTGATGCTGACAATATTATTCAGGACGGGGTAGAAGCAGCTCTGGCCGGTATTGACAATTCGGACATTGATACAGGTATTGAAAATGTAAATTTCGATATGGATTCTGGAATGGATCTGCTGGATTCCGTTTCAGACCAGCCGCTATTGAATGATTTCAGTACTGATTCTTCTACAATGGATATTCCGAATCCGGCTGATTTCCCGCAGGAGGATAATTTTGAACCAGCAGTGGCGGAAACAGATACTCCATCTGATACAGCAGTGGATTTTGGAACAGATAAGATGGACCAATTATTGGATACCGGCAGTGATTTTGCTTCGGATCAGCTGCAGCAGACGTATGATTGGGACGGAGTTGATTAATTATGGTGCTGGCATAGCAATGTGCCAGCATTATACAGGAGGCAGATATGGATACAGTTACTATTTTTATATTTTTCCTTGTAGTTTTAGGTGGTGTGTTTTTCGGATTATTTGTAGGATTTGGTTTGATAGATTTCCATGAAAAGCATCAGGAAAAGAAACTCATACATAAAAGAAAAAGAAGAAAAAAATTACAGCAGAAAAAAGCTGCCAAGGAAAAACGAAAAAAACAGGCAGCAGACAGGCTTGAAGCCAAAAAAGAAAAAAGGAATATTCTGGAAGACCGTGTACCACAGAAGGATAGTTATACGCAGTTTGAGTGTGAATCTAACGGGGAGAATACAAAAGAAAAAGTTTCAAGAAACCGTTGCACACAGGATTCTAAATATACGCCAATTATGGAAAAAATATCAAAATGACAAAGTTTTCATAAAAATACATATTAAAAGTGACTGCCTACAAGGGTAGATTAATTATATTTTGAAAGGAGACTTTATTCATGTACGATTTGGAACCTAAAAACTTGATCCAGTGTACAGGAAGGGTTTTGTACAAGCGCTATAATGCGGATGAAGGAACTTTATTCTTCATGTTAGGCCTGTTTATTCCAAAATTCATTCCAAGAAACATTGAATCCATCACCAATGATAACACTTTTAACCGGGATGTTCCAACCTTTATAATGTATGGCGATGAAGCGAAAAAGATGGACGCAAAATTGAAGGTAGACGATTATGTGGCTGTTTTTGCTCATGTTAATACAGAAGAACATATGCGCCCGGTAGGTGGCAGGAATTACAGAAAAGAGTGGACGACACATTTTATCGCAGATAGAATTTACACAGGAGTCCAGCATACCTGTTTCAACGGTGTTACTCTTTCAGGAGAAATTATCCGGGTGTATAAAAACGAGGAAGAACGTCATCGTTTTTATATGATCACAGTAAAAATCCCGTTGGAAGATGGTACTATTACACGGGCAAACTTTGTTCAGTTTGATCCATCTATGACATTAGATCCAAAAGTTGGTGATACTGTATATATGAATGGAATCATTCAGACAAAACGTGTTAGAGAGGATAATGGAAGGCAGCGTACTTTGTTATCTGTCGTTTCAAGATCCATTATCCTGAACCGCCAGCCCGAATACCGTTTGCGCAGTACAACGGAAAACCAGGCGTGACAAACTGGTAAGACATTAGCATAGCTGACCCAAAACAGTCGTATCGTGGTTACCATATCCTTGATACGACTGTTTTTGTTTTGTCTAATTAATTTTTTGATTATAAAATCATTCCGTGAAATAAATAAAATCTACAACAGGCCGTTCGCTTCCAGCAGCAGGAGAATTTACAAGCCCAGTTTCAAATACGAGAGAACTGCTGCCGCCGCCGTCAAGACTTCTTGCAAATGTACATCCCAGTTCCCAAAATTTATTCTGCATAAAGGAAAAGGAGAGGCCCCCGCCGTAACCAGTTGTGTCTGCTGTTATAAAATAGTATTCCCCAGGAGCTTTCATACCAAGTGCAGTTCTGGGGTAATAACCGGAATGCAGTGTTTCAGATGGAATCTCCTGTACTTCGCCTTCATTTATCAGAAGCGGATCTGCAGTTCCCCAAATCTGAGTGACACCGCTGTTTAACAAATCAGAAGCTGTAATGCCGGCGGCAGGTGAAAAGAGTTTCCCGGTAGAATCCAGGCATACTTCATAACCATTGCTGGTTCCGTTCTTGTAGATAGTCCCATCCTTTATGAATATATTTCCACAAGCCGGCTCTCCAGTGTCATACGAAAAATAGCTTCCGTTTGTTAAAAAAGGAGAACCAGTTCGTTTAGCAACATCTGTTGGCAGTTCCCTTGTGCCACCGAAATCATCATAGGATAAGCCACCTTTAAACTGTGACACATCATTCACAATGACATGGGATAAAAAGTAAGTCCCATTGTCAGAGGGAAGTTTTTGGATTGTTATAAAAAGATTGTCAGAAATATGGCTATAAAGGGCCGTATTAATTTCTGCTTTATAAGCCTTTTTCGCTTTCATAACTGGAGTTAATTCCAGAGCTTCAATCTGCGCAGTATATGATTTTTCATTATACCTGATGTTGACTGAATTCATGCCAGCCTTTAATTTGATTTTTTTATGATCAAATGAAACATCTTCAGCAGATAGTTCCTGGCTTGAACCGTCTTCAAATAATAACTTATATGTGAAATCTGTCTTCTTATGTTTTCCAGCATAAATATCCGTTCCCTGCATTTCAATTCCACTAATCGCAATAACATCTATTTTTGCTTGTGAAGTTCCATATTCTGTTTCAATGTCAAGTATGTTTTCTCCACCTTTTGAAAACCTTTTTATATCTGACAGTAGCCTGAAGTCTGAAATTGTCTTTTTTTGCCCATCTTCATATATTATATTACCTTTAAGCTTGGTTTTATCAAAGCTGTCACCTTCATATACCGATGGAGTGCTATAATTCCATGCAATTTCAGAAATACCAATTACATTTACAATGGCATCATAGGATCCATATGGCGTTTTTACGTGCAATATATTTTCTCCGCTTTCGGAAAATGTATCGATAGGGGAGTCGATAGAAAAAGAGGAGAGCGGAACGGTTTTTCCATCTGAAAATATAACCGTACCGGATAATAAGCTTTCAGAAAAGTCATCACCAACATAGGTGGTGCCATTTCCATATTTCCAGTTAATGTCTGTTACAGTTGCTGCTTCAACAGAAACTTCGGTTTGCAGGTTCCCCACAGATATAGTGATTGGATTGTCTTTGCTTGTAACCTGATTGTTTGAAAGATCAAAGTTTTCAATATGTTTTATTGCTTTTCCAAAGATATTATTCTCCGTGACGGAAAAATCTTCACTTGTAATAGTGTCATTTTGATATGCCTGGTTTCCAGTATATGTTGCCGATATGCTTGTGGGAGTATTCCATCCCACATATCCTCCTCCACCAAGCGCACCACATAGGGCCAACCCTATAATTACTTTTTGCGTTTTCATAAAATACTCCTTTCGTATACTGACCCTAATATGTATGATTTGCGAAAAAATATTGTTTTGCACAATGGCAATGACATATTAGGAATGAATATAAATTCAGAATATAAGGAGGAAAAGCTATGATATGGATTAATAATGGATGCAGTAACGTGTATGATGCCGTACAGAAGAAGACTGGAAATGCAGAAAAAATACTGAATCCACGAAGAGAATACCGTGTAACCAACATGAAGGAACTGGCATTTCTTTTAAAAAAATATGCCAAAGCTGACATTTTGGTAACGATAATTGGAGATTACGATTGTGATGGCGTATGCGCTTCGGCGGAACTTTTTATGCTATTGAAGAGGATTGGATTTTCAAATGTCCGGATACGGCTGCCCAAAAGAATGTCAGAAGGATACGGTTTATCAGAGTCGATTGTGGATGAAATCCAGCAAGGGCTTATTATTACCGTGGATAATGGAATTGCTGCGGTATCCGCTATTGAAAAAGCAAAGAAAAAAGGGTTGGTCGTATTTATTATGGATCATCATCAGCCCATTATTGAAAATGGACAAATTGTACTTCCGGAAGCAGATCTTATTATAGATCCCCATGTAGAGGAAGTACTGTCAGAAATGGGAGAAGGGACAAAACCGGATTTTAACGGTTATTGTGGTGCTGGCCTGGTCTACAAGCTTGCGCAGCTTATGATTCCCAATACTCGCATTTTTAAAGAAATTGCTGCTTTTGCTGCGATTGCAACGATTGCGGATCTTGTTCCTCTTGTGGAAGATAACCGGATTATATATCACGAAGGGATTATGAGTATCAAAAACAGAACAATTACACCAGGGCTGCAAAGCCTTATTGATATTTTACAGTCGGAAAACTATGTAACAGAGCATGATATTGGTTTTAAAATTGCGCCAATGCTGAATGCACCAGGCCGGCTATATGATAATGGGGCAATGCTTTCACTGGCCACATTGCTTGCAAGCAGTCCGGAAAATGCTTTTAAAATGGCATTGCAGCTTAAAGACATTAATGAGCAAAGAAAAGCATTAAAAGATTCTGCTACAAAACGGGCTGAAGAAATAATTGAGGAAAATAATCTTTCAAACACCAATCCTATTGTTATTTATGATCCAGAAACGCCGGAGGGAATAGTTGGCCTTGTTGCAGGAACAATATGTGAAACCTATAATGCTTCGGCAATCGTGTTTACAAAAACAGGGAATAAGTTAAAAGGCTCTGCCAGGGCAATCGAAAATAATAATATCAAAAATGCTCTTGACCAGTTCCATGACAAGCATCCTGAAATATTATTAAAATATGGAGGGCATAAACAGGCAGCTGGATTAACGGTTGCTTTTTCTGGCTTGGATTTATTTAAAAGGGAAATGGAAAAAATTTTGAGTCCGGTTCGGAAAAAAGATCCTGAATTATCCTATGATCTCACAATAGCTCCATCAGATATTCCGCTTATTGCAGCTGATTTAGAGCGTTTCCGGCCTTTCGGAGAAGGAAACCCGCAGATAAATGTTCGCATCAATCACTTCATGCCTATACCAAGAGGAAATTCCTTTTATATGAGAATTGGAAAAGACTCTATCCGTTTTTGGGGTGTTGGCTGTGAGGTTGTTGGATTTTCAATGGCTGATCGCTTTTTGTATGATGCTTACCCAAAACAGCTTGATATCATTGGAAAAATCAGTTATAAAAACTTCCGTGGAAGTAAAACAGTTCAAGTCGAAATTCTGGATTATATTGCAAGAGAAAAACTTGGCAGTCCACAGTTTTCCATTAATTCATCCATTGCTTCTGCTTTACAGCAGGTAAATTTATTTTAAGAGGGGGCTTAGGCTCCTTCTTTTAATTTTCGGACAAACTAACATATTAGGGGAAACGAAAGGAGTGTGAAAATAACGTGAAAAAACTGATCGTATTATTGGTACTTCTTGTTGCTGGCTTTTTGGGTTCCTGGACATATCGTATTAAGACGCCAGTCAACCGGCCAGATGAATACGCAGAAGGGTATGATTCAAGTGCTGGAGAATGGTGGAATACCGGAAAAATAGAGGTGGACGACAGCTGGAAACTGGATCCGGAGATCCCCCTTAATTATATGCCAGTACCAGGAGAAGATGAGCTATATATGGTCATCGACAATGATGGAAAGATCATTGCATACAGGAAACGAACCAAACAAATTGATGGCAGCTGGAAATGGGAGGATGTCAATCCTGATATCCCGGATAATTATGAGCCAGTAGAGGGACTTGAAAATGTTTACAAAGTTACTTCTGAAGATGGAACTGTAAAATACTATAAATATATCCGGAATGATGATGATACGTTTGCTTTTGTGGAAGTTGACAGCAATGGAAATGAAATCAACAGGAATAAGGATGCCACTACCATTGATGGGAAACACGTCCATATTACAGGAAACATTTATTCAAAGCTTAACGATTACGGAGTTGTGATTGGCTATGAAAAAAGGGTTGACAATGGGGATGGAACTTTTTCATGGATCGATACTACTTTACCGCAACTATCAAGCTTAGATGATTCGACAGGAGATTTTTCGCTTCCATCCTCTAATGATAATTCAAATCTATCACTGGATACTTCTGTGGTAGATAAAATGGCACAGGATATGGCAAATGCCAATAATGCTGCTGCCAATGGAAGTTCTGATAGTTACGATGTCAATGTAACGGTTAATCCCGGTTCCTCGACAACTGGAAACTTATATGATGTTACTCCTGAAACGCCTACTGTGATAAATAACGAAGACGGTACACATACAGAAATCGAAATTGTGAAAGAAACAAAGAATATTGATGGATGGACCTCAACATATGAAACTTATGTCAAAAAGACATATGACGATGCAGGAAATTTAGTTTCCACAATTAGTGATGGACCATATGAGGTGAATTCAGAGAAGAATATAACGAAGGAAACAGAGCCGGTCCAGGGTGATCTGAGTCAGAAACAGAGTACATTAGATGGCGAAGTTGCACGTATTGCAGGAAATTATTCTTATAAAAAGGATATAGAGAGTGAAGTATTTTCGTTGTTAAACGCACAGAGAGCAAAAAACAATCTCTCGACTTTAACCTGGTCTGATACCGCATATAAAATTGCGCAGCTGCGGGCAGCAGATATGGCTGGATATGATACATCTTCAGAGAATCTTCCTACCTATGGATCACTTGGGGCAATGCTGTCGGATTATTCTGTCACCAGCCCGGCGCCAGGAGAAAATCTATGGAAAACCGTCACAAGAACTTCGGATGAGATTCATACAAGATTTCAAGCTGTGGATTCTGCCAGAAAAGCCCGGATGGGAGAACAGATAACACAATATGGAATCGCAATAGCCGAAGTGAACGGTTATTTTTATGTGTGTGAAGTATTTTTGTGATACTTGGCATCCGGAACAGAAGGAACAGAAAAGGCATCCGGAACAGAAAATTTTTTTTGGCTCTAAACGCCGTTTTTCCTTTTGTTAGAAAATAATGAAAATTTAAGCTAAGGGTCATTCCTTTTGGATGATCTTTGGCTTAACTGGATGTTCATATAAGAAGCTCCTCTCTGACATATTAGTAGTGAAATTAAATATTGAAGAAAGGGAGGAATAAGAGATGGTTACATGATTTTTGTTTACAGGAACCTATAATATGAGTATAATAAAAGGAGAAATAAGTGAACAACAATACTATATTTGATAATGTTTTTCGAACAATGGTTGAAAAAATGCCTACATTAGTAATACCAGTACTTAATGAAGTTTTTGGAACACATTATCAATATGACGAAAGGTTTGAACAGCTGAGAAATGAGCATCAATTACCAAGTGGTGAAATCATTACGGATTCTTGCATAAAAATTGGAAACAGGTTATACCATATAGAGTGTCAGAGTTCTGATGATAAAACAATGGCACTTAGAATGATTGAGTATGATTTCAATATCGCACTAGAATCTGCGATTCAGAATGGACATACTTATGCAATGGAATTTCCAAGGTCATGCGTATTGTATATCCGACAGGGAAAAAATATTCCTGATTCATTAAAGGTACATATTACGTTTCCGGATAAAACTAAGCATACTTATTGTATTCCAACAGTTAAGGTAATTGAGTATGAAATTGAAGAAATTTTCAATAGGCATCTATTATTTTTCCTTCCATTCTACATTCTGCGGTATGAAAAGAGATTTTCTCAAATTGAGAAAAATCCAAATGAAATTATGAAAATGGTGGAAAAATACCGCTTGATTGAGAAACGGCTGGAAACAATGCTTGGAAAAGATGACAATAGTCGTAATATTTTCTTAAACTTAACTAAATTAATGCAAAAAGTAATTGATTATGTATTAAGAAAATACGATATAACCAGAAAGGAGCTTGACAAGAATATGGGTGGTACAATTTTGGAACTTGAAAGCGAGCGACTCCTTAAACTTGGAAAAGCAGAGGGCGATAGGGAGCGTCTGAAGAAATCTGTAGCAAATTTGAAGAAAAAGGGATATAATAATAATCAAATCTCAGATTTATTAGATGTCCCTGTCGGAGAACTAGAAGCTCTACAGGTAGGGTAACCATAGCTTAAAAAAGAAAAGGTCTGTTTTCAGGCCTTTTTCTTTTGGAACGCATAACTATATAATAAGTCAAATACTGTTTAAGTGGTGTTTGGGAGGAGAAGGGATGCTTGGAAAGTATAAGACCAAAGTTCTGACTGCTCTGCCAGACACAAGATCCTGGCAGGTTCCCAAGGCGTACAGGGTATCAACACCCGAATCGGCTGTCAGACAGCCGGCTGGCCGGAATGTATATAACCCCTGCCATACAGGATTTCCAGCCCATACACCCGGCGGT
>OLPY01000745.1_pt1 | contig 26145 bp, 26 predicted proteins | sample 1672481 | NCBI WGS metagenome assembly OLPY01 (sample SAMEA3136691, study PRJEB25190) | human gut metagenome | biome: human gut; feature: human-associated habitat; material: faeces | place: Austria | collected 2013 | reverse complement strand
CGGCACGAAGGGAGGTGAGAACTTGAAACCTGACCGCCACTACGAGCACAAGCAGTACGCCTTTGACAGCTACTGCAAGAAGGTGCTGAAATGCGAGGCGTGCAACGGCTATCGCCAGATCAGCCGACGCCAGAAGCGTTTCGCGTCTTTGGAAGAACTGTCCGAGGCAGAAATGGCCCAGCTTGCGGTATATGACCGCTACCCGTGGGAATACACGACCTTCCCTGTGGGAGGGGCCGTAATCCTGATCGAGGACGACGGGCTGGCCGAGGCGCTTCTGGGGCTGTCCCAGGAGGACCGGGAAATCTTTATGATGCACTGGTTCCTGCGGATGACCGACGCACAGATCGCCAGGTACATAAACATGCCCCGCCGGACGGTCAATACCCGCAGGCATAAAGCCTATCGGCTGCTGAAGAAGCTGATGGGAGGTGAAGCGGATGACTAAATCTGCGTGCACGCGGGCATCGCTGATCCCTTACCCGGTGATCGCCGCCGCTGTCGGGGGAGACCCCGAAGCGGTGAGCCGGGTAGTCCGGCATTACTCCGGCTACATCGCCGCGCTGTCTACACGGACGAGCTATGGCCCTGACGGCTATCCCCGTCCCCAGGTGGACGAAGATCTGCGCGGTCGGCTGGAAGCAAAGCTGATTATTTCCATCCTGGATTTTGACCTGAGCTGATCCAGGGCCGGGCGCTGCGTGTTCCCCTTTCCACGCGGCGTCCCGTTATAGCTCCTTGACAAAGAAAGCCCGGCGGGAGGCCTCCGGCGCAGCATAAGGCAGACGGATACATTCTGTCCTGTATCGAGCCATACGGCCGGTGCGCCATGACTTCCCCTCCGGGAGCGAGCGATCCACACCTGGCCGCAAAGCGGACGCGGCACTCTGCGGGCGATGACATACAGGCAGGTCAAAGATACTCGCGCATTGGACGCCCGCAAAGCATCGTGCGCCGCACCCATCAGCATGGGCCGGGGTGAAATTCCCGTGGAGCTGTGCCAGCAGCCATCCGTTTTCTGCCTCTTTCTTTTTACAATCATTCTGTTGCTTTGAGTTTATGGATAGTTCGTAAACTTTTCGATTAGCAGCAGACAAACCCGGAATGGCGCGTTAAAATGAGGATAGGCAAATTATGACCTTCCTTCTACGCGCCGTTCTTGTTTTAGAAAGGGGGCTGCCATGTCGCAAGCATGGAACGGTACGAAGAAGGAGTCCCCGGAACGTAGAACCTATACGGTAGAGGACATTACTCAGATCCTGGGTATTGGCCGCACATCCGCTTATCTTCTCGTGAAGGAAGGACACTTCAAGATCGTACGAATTGGCAACGCCATACGGATTTCCAAGCGGTCATTCGATGAGTGGCTGGAGTCGCTCGACCTATGACTTAGAAAGGAAGTATCGCTATGGCATCGATTATCAAACGGAAAAAGAATTATTCCATCGTCTACAACTATACGGACGAGAACGGTGAGACCCGGCAGAAATGGGAAACCCGCACCTCTTACCAGGACGCATTGAAGCGCAAAGCGGAGGTGGAGAACCAGCAGTTCACGGGGACCTTCCTTCCGCCCAGCAACCAGACCATCGCAGAATTTCTTTTGGACTTTGTCTCTCTCTATGGGGAAAAGAAGTGGGGCGTGTCCATGTACGACAGCCAGAACTCGCTGATCTCCAACTACATCAACCCCATCATTGGAGATTTGAAGGTGCAGGAGGTCACGCCGCGGGTGGTGGACAAGTACATCCAGACCCTGCAGAAAACCCCGGCAGTGAATACCAGGACCCATCACGCAAAGACGGACCTGGTCACTAACGCCACCATCGAGAAGATCATCAAGCTCCTGCGCTGCGCTTTCAAGCAGGCAGTACGGTGGGAGCTGATCGCCAAGAACCCCTTTGACAATGTGGTACTGCCCAAGACGGAGTATAAGAAGCGGGACATCTGGACCGCCGATATGATCCGCACCGCCCTGGATCAGTGTACGGACAGCAAGCTCTATGTAGCGATGAACCTGTCCTTTGCCTGCTCCCTGCGGATGGGTGAGATCCTGGGGCTGACCTGGAACAATGTCCACATCTCCGATGACGATATTGCCGATGACAACGCCTATGTTTTCATCGACAAGGAGCTGGCGCGGGCCTCCAAGCGGGCCATTGAAATGCTGGGGCAGAAGGATGTCTACCACATCTTTACGCCGCTGTTTCCCAACACCAGCACCAGGGTGATTCTGAAAAAGCCCAAGACGGATTCCAGCATCCGCAAGGTATGGCTGCCCAAGACGCTGGCCTACATCCTGCGGGAATGGAAAAACGCCCAGGACGAGCTTCGCGGATTTCTCGGTGATGAATACCAGGATTTTGACCTGGTGGTGGCGCTCCCCAATGGGCGCCCCTGCGAGGACCGCATCATCCTGAAGGAGTTTGAGAAGCTGCGGGAGAAGGCTGGGCTGCCCAGGGTGGTCTTTCATTCTCTCCGTCATTCCAGCACGACCTACAAGCTGAAACTGAACCACGGCGACCTGAAGGCCACCCAGGGCGACACGGGCCATGCGGAGATCGACATGATCACCAGCGTGTATGCACACATCCTGGATGAGGACCGCAAGATCAACGCCCAGAAATTCGAGAGCGCCTTCTATGCCAAGCCGGATCTTCGGGCGGTCCGTCCGCCGGAGGAACCGAGGGAACCGGCGCCGGCGACGCTCGATCTGGAGGCTCTGGTGGAACAGCTCCGGCAGTCTCCGGAACTGGCAAATACCCTGGCTGCGCTGCTTTCGGCGGCACCGGGTGGCAGGTAGGTCCGAAAATTCCAATTAGCACGGATGGGATTTTTCTTAGCAGGAACGTGGAAATCGTTCGTTTCTTCTTAGCAGGATATACATTTGCAGCGCATAAAATTCTCCCGGCTTTACAGGAGCGAAAAAGCCGGGAGAAGAAAAAATAAACGCTGCAAACCGTTGAAAAACGGCTTGCAGCGGAGCTTTTGGCGTCCCAGACACGACTCGAACGTGCGACCCCGGGCTTAGGAGGCTCGTGCTCTATCCAACTGAGCTACTGGGACAAATATCAAAAATATTCAATTTTCCGCCTTCCACGGACTCGAACGAGCTACCGCTTAGGAGGCGTGTGCTCTATCCAGCTGAGCTACTGAGACATAGGTTTATGAAGTTAATTTGCGTGGCCGTCTTTCAGACAGCCACTTTATTTTAGCCTATGCCGGGGCATTTGTCAATTGGGGCTTGACAGAGAGAAGGAAACTGTGTATGCTGTATATATACCACATGAACAGTGAGCGTGAACACGATGAACTTAATTTTAAGTAACGCCACCGACAGGCCCATTTACGAGCAGATCTACCACCAGATCCGGGACCAAGTTTTGGGCGGAACGCTGGTGCCGGGCCAGCCGCTGCCGTCCATCCGGGCGCTGGCCAAGGACCTGCGGGTGAGCGTCATCACCACGAAACGGGCCTATGAGGAGCTGGAGCAGGCCGGGTTTATCCGCACCATCCCCGCCAAAGGCTCGTATGTGGCGGAGAACAACACGGCGCAGATCCGGGAAGGCTACCTGGCCCAGATCGAGGAGCATTTTTCCGCCGTCCTGCCCCTGGCCGCCAGCTGCGGGCTGGGGGAGGAGGAGCTGGTGGATCTGCTGCGCCAAAGCTACCAAGCCGACCAAGACGCGAAGGGAGGACCGCGATGAACGCCATCGACTGCCGGGGTCTGCACAAGACCTATGAGGGCTTTGCCCTGCACGACCTATCTTTTTCCCTGCCCAGCGGGACCATCCTGGGCCTGGTGGGGGAGAACGGCGCGGGCAAATCCACGACCCTGCGCCTGCTGATGAACACCATCGGCCGGGACGCGGGCAGCGTCTCTCTGCTGGGCGTGGATAACCAGAGCAAGGACTTCCTGCGCGTGAAGCAGGACATCGGCATCGTCCTGGACGAATCCTGTCTGCCGGAGACGCTGACCGCCCGGGAAGTGGGAAAGCTCATGGCCCTGACCTACGAACGCTGGGAGCCGGAGACGTTTTCCGGGTATCTCACGCGCTTTTCCATTCCTCTGGACAAAGCCAACAAAGACTTCTCCCGCGGCATGAAGATGAAGCTGGCCTTGGCCGTGGCGCTGTCCCACCGGGCCAAGCTCCTGCTGCTGGACGAGGCCACCAGCGGCCTGGACCCGATGGTGCGGGAGGAAGTCCTGGATATTTTGCTGGACTTCACCCGCGAGGAAGATCACACCGTGGTCCTCTCGTCCCATATCGTCAGCGACCTGGAAAAGGTATGCGACTATATCGCCTTTCTCCACCAAGGCAAGCTGCTGCTCTTTGAGGAAAAGGACCGCCTGCTGGAGGAGTACGCTCTGGTCAGGCTCCCCGCTGCCCAGCTTCAGGAGCTGGACCCCACCGCCATCGCGGGCCAGCGGGTGGGACCTTACGGCGCGGAAGCCCTGGTCCGCCGGGAGAAAATTCCGGCCGACTTTGTCATGGAACACACGAGCCTAGAGGACATCATCCTCTTTCTGGCCCGGAAAGGAGGGGAGCCGGGGTGAAGACGCTGAATTGTCTGCGGGCGCTGTTTTTCCGAGACATTCGGACGTTGTTCCGCTCCGTTCTGGCGGCGGAGCTGGGGACAATAGGATTCTGGATCTTTCTGACGTTCATGCGTGGAGAGGAATATTTAGGATACGCCGTGCTGATGATCCCTGCGCTGTGTGTGCCCGTGCTTTTGATGAAGCGGGACGGGGGTGAGCGGATGTTTCCTTATCCGCCCTGGACGGTGGTGCTGGGGAAATATTTGCTGGGCTTTGCTTCCTTCGCCCTGGGTGTCATTCTGATGGTGATTCTGGAGAAGGTACTGTATATCACCGGCGTAGGTACCCCGGTGGGGCAAGAATATTGGTATCTCTTTGCGGTCATGTCGTTTGTTGGGCAAGCGGCCTTTTTCCCGGCGGCCTTTGCGTTCTATGGCCGGGAAAAGGTGGAAGAGGATACGCTGCTGTCCTGGACGATGGCGATCGTGGCGTTTTTCGGCTGTGACGGGATCGTCTATCTGTGTTCCGCCTATGAACACACAGAGCTTCTGGGCATTGTTATGGTGCTCATCGAAATCGCTTCCTTCACCGTGTCCGTGCGCTTGTATGAACGATGAACTAGGAGGTCTGGACATGAAAGCTTTACTGTATAAAGACGCCTGTGTGATCTGGGGCCAGCTCAAGATTTTGGTGCTGTTGGTGGCCCTTTTCTGCCTGATGCCACAGCTTCGGCTCAATGGCTTTTTCCTGATCTATGCCGGGATCATGTTTCCCACGACGCTGATGAGCTTCGACGAGCGGAGCAAGTGGGACACCCTGGCGGGGATGCTGCCCTACGCCGACCGGGAGCGGGTGCTCAGCCGCTATGTCTCCGGCTGGGCGGCGCTGGCCTTTGGGGCTGTTATGTGCCTGCTGGGCTATACCATTCAGTGGCGTGGGCTTGGTTTGGCGGAGGTGACCGGTCTGATCTGGCTGGTGGCCCTGGCGCTGGGGATCCAGGCGGTTTCTTTCCCGATCCTGTTCCGGGTGGGGGTGGAGAAGGGGCGGATCTGTATCTGGCTGATCTATGTAGCGGCGGCGATCCTGATGGCTGTGCTGAGTAACCTTGGCTTTCCGTTCCATTCAGCGCTCGGCGTAAGCGCTCCCTTGGCTTTGCTGGGCGGCGTGGTGCTTTGCCTGCTGTCCGTGCCGGTGGCGGTGCGGATGATGGAGAAGCGGGCTGGGTAATACGATATAATGAAAGTCGATGCAACCACGAAAAAAGCCTTCCCCGAGGGGGAAGGTGGACGCGAAGCGGACGGATGAGGGCTACCTGCCAAAAGTGAGCCGTAGTGTACTAAGGCAGAGCCATGAGAGGCACCCTGCCCCTCATGGTGTCTGGCTTCGCCAGATGGATCTCGTGGGTGGTTCCACGTCGTGCGGTGTTGCCTTAGTACACAACCGATTCTTTGCGATAAGTAGCCCTCATCCGACCCGGGCTTGCGCCCGGCCCACCTTCCCCCTCGGGGAAGGCTTTGAAAAGCGCCGCAGGCGATCGAAATCCTGTGGCGCAATTTCTTACTCTTCTACCGTGATCTGAAATACATTGATCACATCTACATCCGGGCAGCAAAAGGCAAAGGTCCCGTCCTCCCGGCTGGGGAGGTGGCCGCCGTAGCGGAGGATGTCGATGTAGGGAAAGGCCACGTGACAGGCCATGGGACATAGCTCGCCGCGCTGGGTGTCGAAGTCGAAGCTGTCGCCGATCTTGTGGCCCCGGTGGCAGGGGTGCGCACCTTTGCGGTCGATGAGAGTCAGACGAATTTTAGGCTTTTTCATGGGGGGAGTCTCCTTTGTCTTTTTGATAGTGCGGCTCAGGGTGATAGGGTTCTTTCTGATATTTTTGGTATTTTTTACGGAGCGGAGAGGGGGAGTCGGAGAGAGACGGCAGATCGTATTCCAACGGGGAAGTGCAGATGGCATCCTCTAAAATACGCTCCAAGTGTTCATACTCTGCATACTGCCCAATAGACGCCATGACAAAGGCATCCCGCACATATCCTGCGCTGGCAGCCATGAGTTCCTGATCCATGAAATAGCCGTAGTGCTCCACAAAAAACGTCATGAGCATGACAATGGTACGGGTATTTCCTTCGCGGAACGGATGCACCTGCCAAAGCCTGGGGAAGAAATGTGTGATCTGCTGCACAAAGTCCAAATGAGAAAGCTCCGTCCAGGAGACAGCTTTCATTTCTTGAAAAATGATTTGCAGATCGTGCGGGATGTCCTCGTCGTTGCTGTACCAAACGCTGCGGCCTGCCAGCAGACGCTCCCGCTTTTCGATGTTGATGATACGGTACTGACCAGCCCAATCATAGATGTCACCAAACAATTCCTGATGAATGAAACGGAGCCCGTCGGGAGAAAAATCGTGGAATCCCTGCTCATACAACAGCATCATATTGGCGCGAGACAGCTCGGCTTCCACAAGCGCCAGCGTCTCTTCCACTCGAATGTCCAGCTTATTTTTTAGAACAGGGATCTCTTCGTAGAGATAGGGATCAGACATGGCCGGATGCTCCTTGGGCCAGCCGCTGATGAAAGGCCAGCAGAGCTTGTTTCATCTGGGGGCCGGTCAACTCTCCCCTAGCCCAGCAGAAGGAAAGTGTTTTGGCATAGTCAGAAACGGGAACGCCCTCGATGGCGTTGATCGCGTCGGCAGTTTTCAAAGCGGCGGTCCTGCGTGCCAGTTGTTCCGTCGTCATAGACAGCCCTCCTTTTTCTTTAGTATACCACGAGACAACAGCAAAGAAAAGAAAAACAGCCTGCTGGGAGAGGAATGATATGCTCCCGGCAGGCTGTGTGCTGTCTTGTGGATCAGAGATCCTGATACTTTTTGTTCCCCTTCAGGGCCTTCATGCGGATCTCGTGGTTGAGGATACGCTTGCGCAGGCGGAGGTTTTCGGGGGTGACCTCCAGCAGCTCGTCGTCGGCCAGGAACTCCAGGCACTGCTCCAGGCTCATGTTGCGGGGGGGCACCAGGCGGAGGGACTCGTCGGAGCCGGAGGCACGCATGTTGGTCAGCTGCTTCTTGCGGCAGACGTTCACGGTGATGTCCTCGCTCTTGGGCGTCTCACCCACGACCATGCCGCCGTAAACGGGGACGCCGGGGCCGATGAACAGGGCACCGCGCTCCTGGGCGGCCCACAGGCCGTAGGTGACGGAGTCGCCGGTCTCAAATGCGATGAGGCTCCCGGAGCTGCGGCGGCTCAGATCGCCCTTGAACGGTGCGTAGGAATCGAAAACGGAGGCCATGATGCCCTCGCCGCGGGTGTCGGTCAGGAACTCATTCCGGTAGCCGAACAGACCGCGGGCGGGGACCAGGAACTCGATCTTCATCCGGGTGCCCACGGGGGTCATTTCCAGCAGGTCGCCCTTGCGGGAGCCGATCTTTTCAATGACGGCGCCCACGGAATCGGAGGGGACGTCCACGACCAGGCGTTCCATGGGTTCGCATTTTACGCCGTCGATCTCCTGGTACAGCACGCGGGGGGGAGAGACCTGGAACTCATAGCCCTCTCGGCGCATCGTCTCGATCAGGATGGACAGGTGCATCTCGCCGCGGCCGGCCACGTTGAAAGCCTCGGTAGAGTCGGTGTCGCTGACCCGCAGGGACACGTCCTTCAGCGTCTCCCGCATGAGACGGTCGCGCAGGTTCCGGGAGGTGACGTATTTGCCCTCCCGCCCGGCGAAGGGGGAGTCGTTCACGGAGAAGGTCATCTCCATGGTGGGGGCGGAAATTTTTACAAAAGGCAGCGGCTCGGACAGTCCGGCGGCACAGATGGTGTCGCCGATGGTGATGTCACCGATGCCGGACATGGCGATGATGTTGCCTGCGCTGGCCTCGGAGACGGGCACGCGGGCCAGGCCCTCGAACTGGTACAGGCTCACGGCCTTGGCCTTGCGGCTCTGGTCGGGGTCGTGGTAGTTGCAGACGGTGATCTCCTGGTTCTGCTTGATGGTGCCCTGCTCGATGCGGCCAATGGCAATGCGGCCGACGAACTCGTTGTAGTCGATGGAGGAGACAAGCATCTGGAAGGGCTTCTCCGTGTCGGCTTCGGGGGCGGGGATGTAGCTCAGGATGGTCTCAAACAGGGGCTTGAGGTCGGTGCCCAGCACGTCGGGGTCGCGGGAGCAGATGCCCTGGCGGGCGGAGCAGAAGAGCATGGGGGAGTCCAGCTGCTCGTCCGTGGCGTCCAGGTCCAGCAGCAGCTCCAGCACCTCGTCCATGACCTCGTGGATGCGCTGGTCGGGGCGGTCGATCTTGTTGATGACCACGATGACCCGGTGGCCCAGATCCAGGGCGCGGGAGAGGACGAAGCGGGTCTGGGGCATGGGGCCTTCCGCAGCGTCCACCAGCAGGATGACGCCGTTGACCATCTTCAGGATCCGCTCGACCTCGCCGCCAAAGTCGGCGTGGCCCGGGGTGTCGACGATATTGATCTTCACGTCGCCATATTGAATGGCGGTGTTCTTGGCCAGAATGGTGATGCCGCGCTCCCGCTCCAGGTCGCCGGAGTCCATGACCCGGTCCTTGACTTCCTGGTTTTCCCGGAAAGCGCCGCCTTGCTTGAGCATCTCGTCCACGAGGGTGGTCTTGCCGTGGTCAACGTGGGCGATGATGGCGATATTTCTCAGTGATTCGTTCTGCACAGGGTCGCACCTCATATCTCTATCAAAATTCCAAAAATACTTACGATTCAACGGCTATCTATTATACTATCGTATCCCACCGATTGCAAGGTGAAATTTTGTCCCCATCTCAGGCGAGATGGGGACAGATCCCTGTGCAAAGGGGCAAAATCGTTTGATTTTCTTGGGTCATTTGGTCACGCTGGCCAGCAGGACGGCAGCGGCCTGGGCGCGGGTGACGTTGGTCTGTCCGGTGGGCAGGCCCTGGGCCTCTTTCCCGGTGAAGCGCTGGAGCAGGGTGCCCAGCTGGTCGGGGGTGAGCAGGGCGTTGGGGGAGAAGGTCGCGGCGCTGGTACCGAGGGTGATGTCCTTCTGGGAAGCCCAGAGGACGGCATCATAGTACCAGCTCCCGGCGGCCACGTCCGTGAAGGGCATGGTGCCGCTCACGGCAGGGGAACCGGCCAGACGATAGAGGATCGTGACCATCATGGCCCGGTCCAGGGAAGCGTTGGGGGAGAAGCCCGTGCCGGTGCCGTTCATCCAGCCGGCCAGGGTGACGCCGATGATGTCATTGGCTCCGGCATCGCCGGCGTTCACGTCGTCATAGGAGATCATGTGGATGCGGCCTGCCGTCTGGCCGTAGGCGGCCTTCGTGATGGTCCCCTTGCACTGGGCGGTGATGTAGTCCATGAGCACCTCATCCAGAGGCACGCCGGTATCATAGCCCACGGGGGAGGATTTAAAGGTATAGTAGGTGTCGCCGCCGGCCCCCAAGAAGTCGTTGGTGACGATGGTGTAGGTCTCTGCGGGGTCAAAGGCCGCGCCGCCCACACTTTGGATGGTCACGCGGTTGACGGCATTGGGCTTGCCGTAGGTCGAACCGGGGTAGTTCTCTGTGCTGCTGAACTTGGCCCCGGTGTTCACGGTGTACTCGATGCCGGACACCTGGGGGAAGGCCCCGATGGACTCGGGCAGGCTGCACGTGGAGGCCTCCAGAGCTTCCAGCAGCTGGGCACCGGTGAGCTTCACCAGATACAGGGTGTTGCCGAAGGGCAGGACGGTGTTGATGTCTTTCTTGGTCAGGTCGCCCACGGACAGAGAGGCCCGGATGCCGCCGCCGTTGTTCACGGCCGCGTCGACTTTCTCGCCCAGGGTCCCGGCCTGCCAGAGCATGGCGTCGGTGATGAGATCGCCCAGATTGGTCTCGCCGGTGCGGACCTGGGCTTTTTCACCGTTGAGCTGCACTTCGCTCTGGGCGAAGACCGCGCCGTAATCGGCGTCGATCTGCTGCTGGATGCGCTGGATGACAGCGGCGGTGTCAGCGTTCTCGGCAGTGAGCGTGTCCAGAGGCACGTTGGAGGTGGTGATGGTGCCGTCGGGGGCGATGTCCACCACGCCGACGTTGGCCAGCTTGGTCCCGGTGGAGGTCAGATAGGCATTGCCGACTTTCCCGGTGCCGTTGGTGGCGGCCTTGATCTGGTCCAGGGTGGAGTGGGAGTGGCCGTCGATGAACACGTCGATACCGGTCACAGCGTTCAGCACGTCGATGGACCGGTTGCCGGTGGATTCGGCGTCAATGCCCAGGTGCCCCAGGCAGATGACGTAGTCACAGCCAGCGGCTTTCAGGGTATCCACTTCGGTTTGGGCCAGCTTCATCATGTCCTGGCCGCCGACGAAGGTCACACCCTGGATCTTGGCGGGGTGGGCCTTGGTGGCGGTCTCCGGGGTCTCCAGGCCGAAGACACCGATCTTCTTGCCATTGGCGGCGGTGAAGATGGTGTGGCTGTCGAAGGCGGTGGCCCCGTTATACTGGACGTTGGCCGCCAGAATGGGGAAGTTGGCCTGGGCCGAGATGGTCTTCAGATTGGCGTAGCCGTAGTCAAACTCGTGGTTGCCCACGGTGGCGGCGTCATAGCCGGTGGAGTTCATCAGTTCGATGGCCGTCTTGCCTTGGGAGGCGCTGACGGTTGGGTCGCCCTGAATATAGTCGCCGGCATCTACCAGCAGGGTGTAAGCCCCGGAGGCGGTGTAGCTCTCTTTTGCGGCGGCGAGCTTGGCGTACCCGGCGATGCCGCCGTGCACGTCGTTGGTGTGCAGGATGACGATGTGGCCGGTCAGGTCCTTCGTCGTGGAGGTGGTCGTCTCCGCCGCGCAGACGGGGACCGCCAGGGAGAGGAGCAGGGCCAGGGAAAGCGCGAGGGCAAGAAGCTTGTGTCGTGATCTCATGGGAATGTCCTCCATTTCTTGTTTGGTTGTTCGGGTGGCTTATTTTTGGGGGTTGCTGTAGTAATACCCCATCTTATCGTATTGGTATTCCATGGCTTCGCAGATGCGCTCGATGAGATACAGGAAGCGGGCAAATTTATTACGAGGCTCCAGGCTCAGCTGGTGGACGTAGTACGTCGCCAGAGGGAGCTTCCAGACGCCGTTTTCGTCGGGGGACTGGCGCTCCAAGAGCGCGTCGGTGGGGACGAAGTAGAGGGCTTTCAAGAAGGGCTTGCCGTCCTGGTCGATGCCATAGCCCAGGATCGCAGCGTAGTCAAAGTCCACATCGGTGAACTCGTTGGCGTCGGTCTCCGCCCAGGGGGTGGCGCACATGGGCAGGAAGAAGGGGCGGATGCGGACGCTGGCGTCCTTGAGATGCACCAGCTTCCGGTCCAGGGGATCGGTGCTGTCGGCAATGGGGGTGCCGTCCGTCCGCTCCAGCTGGCCGATGATCCAGGGGGTGGGCTGGGTGTCATCGGTGTGGAAGGTCACGCGATGATGGGATTTGAACGGGGTGTACTCATTGAGCACGGCGGTGGCCGCCTCGACCAGAGCGGCGCGGTGGGAAAGCTCAACAGTTTTTTCTTGCAGGGTCTTCATGGTCAAAACCTCCTTTGGTTGTTCCAGGATTCAGCGGTTGTAGAGCAGGTTGCGCTCCATGGCGGTGTAGGTCTCCAGCATGGCGGCCTGCTCCGGGGTGGTGGTGTAGCTCCCGACCCCATTCTCATCTGCGAAGAAGCGGTTGCGGGAGAGCAGCATCTGGTTGGCCGCATGGTCGACCAGCCAGGTAAAGTATTGGTTCAGGGGGACGCCCGCCCGCTGCAGCATGTGCAGGCCCAGGAAAGTACAGCTCTCCTTGTGGTCCGAGACGGCCTGCGTCTCATAGTTGGTCCAGATGAGGTAATTGGTGGAAAGCATGTTTTCCAGGGTATCGGCGTCCCAGTCCGAGGCCTCCGGCGTGGGAGAATACCCCAGGCGGGTGTAAATGGGCGTCCCGTCGGCCAGATTCAGAGAGGGAAGATGATCCCCCACAAAGACGAGCATGACCGGGCGATCTACCTGGGAGAAGTACTCCACCAAGGCTGCAAGGCTGGCGTCGGCGTGGTGCAGGCCCAGGACCAGGGAGTCTAAGATAGCCTTGTCCTCCTGGCTGAGCTTGTCGCACTGGACGTCGATGCCGGAGGGATAGCTGTATTTTTCGGCGGTGTAGAGCTGGTGGTTCTCCATGGACAGGCCGTAGAGGAAGATGGGCTTGCTGGGGTCCCGGCTTTCATACCGGGCGATCATCTCCTGGACCAGGGAGGCGTCGGAGAGATAGGCCCCGTCTTCGGCGCCTTCGGTCATAAAGTCCTCCCGGAAAGCCACGGTGTCAAAGCCGATCCGGGGCAGGACGTTGGCGCGGTTGTACAGCTCGTCCGTGTGGGAGTGGAGGGCCACCGTGCTGTACCCTGCGTTTTTCAGCAGGCGGGCGGTGGTGGGCAGGTCCTGGTAAACAGAGAGGCTCAGGGTGTTCAGCGTGTCGCCCTCCCGCAGCAGGGAGGAGGTCAGGCCGGTGAACATCTCCATCTCCACGTGGCCGGTGCCACCGCCGTAGGTGTCGGAGATAAACAGCCCGTCGGTGCAGGTCTCCGCCAGCCGGTGGAAGTTGGGCAGGGGGTCCTCCGAGAACGTCAGGCCGGGCAGGCGGGTGATGTCGAAAAAGCTCTCGGAGGTCAGGAAGATGATGTCCGGGGCATTCTCTCCGGCGGGGGTGCCGGGCTGGTTGGCCTCTTCCCGGAACTGGGCCACCAGATCCGTGATGTCCGGGTCCCCGGTGCCGTGCTCCGTCTCGATGCGGTGGGCCAGGGCGGCGTAGAGGCCCAGCATGACGCCCAGCTCCTGGCTGCGGTCCTCCTGGTCCTGGCAGGTCTGATCCAGGGTCATGGCGGCCTCTTGCAGGGTGCCGGGATAGGCGGCGGAGAGCAGCAGGGCCAGAGACAGCGCAATGGCAAGAAACCCCACTGTGCCGGAGGGATGCCACTTTTCCAGCACGGCCAGCAGCACCGTCCAGAGAATACAGACGATCACAGACACCACCACGGTCAGCGTGGGGGCCAGCATATCCGAGGCAAACCCGGCGATGTCGCCCAGGTTGCCCACGAACGTAAAGTCACTGAGCTGGAGGGGAGCGCCGTTGATATCCATCTTATACCGGCTGATGATGGCCAGGGTCATGCAGAACCCGGTCCCCGGCAGATAGGCGATGAAGAGCCGCCGGGTCAGGCCGTAGAGCGGGAGCATCAGGCTAAAAAACAAGAGCCAAAACAACCCGGATGCGGGCAGATGAGAGGCCATCCAGGAAAAGGGCGTGAGCAAATTTTGCAGCCACACGGCCTGGGTGGCGTAGAGCGTCACAAGAGGGGAGAGCAGCAGCGCAGCCGTCACAAAGGCGGCCTGCCGCCTGGTGGGGGCATGGGACATAGTATCGCAAATTCCTTTCTGTTGTTCCCCCGTATTATACCGCAAAACAGGGAGGGACGCAAGAAAGGAGAACGGGTTTCCAGTTGAATCCAGTGGGAGCCTATGGTACACTGGATTTTACTGGATGGCAAGGAGGGATCACGATGGGAGACTTACGCGCAACGGCGGAAGAACTGCGCAAGATCATTGAACAGTTTATCGACGCAGGAGAGGTCAAAACAGCGAAGGGATTTTTGGAGCGTTGGCTGTCCGTAGCAGTGGCGGCTCGGTTACAAGAGAATGGGATCCAGTGCAGCTTAGATGACGCATTGCACACGGCAGGGTTGGAAGAGGACGAGACGATCCTTGCCTTTCTCACGACGCCAACGGAGACGCAAGATTCCCTGCGGCGCTTTTTGGCGTATATGGATCAGCTCTTTCAGGCCAAAACACCGTCAGGAGAACATAGACAGGAATATCAGCTGAAACTATACGATGATGTATTGCTGACATTTTGGTTGTACGTTGGCCCATTCGGAGACGTTCGCTGTGTTTTGGGCCATGTGAGTTCCGAGGCTCGGCCGCGCCTTCCTCTGGATCTGGAACTGTCCGGGGAGGGCGTGATGAACTGGCTTCGGAAGCGGGTCATCCCGAAGAACCGGGCGTTTGTCAATGAGATTTTAGGGACGTTTGGCTTGAATCGGAACAACGTCAAGGGCATCATCGACGTCTGCAAGGGCCTTTCCCTCAACGACAGTTATTGGGTCGTTCCAACTGGGTCGGCGGGGAAGTTTTCTCAGTACAATCTGTATGAGAATCGCTTCTCTGAAGCATTGGCGCTGGTGGCCTATACCGGCGTTGGCTCGACGGATGCGGCCTTTACGACCTCCCCGGAGCTGACCACCAACGGGATGCTGCCCAAGGCCTGGCGCTTTCTCTCCGACGATGGGGTCTATCTCTACAAAGGCGGCACGGAGGGGGCAGCCAACGCAGGCAACGAGCCGTATGCGGAATACTACGCCTGCCAGGTAGCAGAGGCAATGGGCCTGTCTGCGGTCCATTATGACTTGGAATACTGGAAAGGCATCCTGGCCTCAAAATGTAAACTGTTCACCGACATTGACACAGCCTTTGTCCCCATTGGGCGAATCGTAAAAAACGGTGGCCTGCAAGCCTGCATTGACTACTACAAGGCCCAGGGGGAGGCCTTCTATCAGCAGCTTTGCAGCATGTTTGTCTTTGACGCCGTGATCTATAACGAGGACCGGCATTTTGGAAACTTTGGGCTTCTGCGGGATAACCACACGGGAAAGCTGATTGCCCCTGCCCCTATTTTTGACAATGGCTTGTCCCTCTTCGCCCACTCGATGCCAAGCGATTGGCAGGACATGCCGACCTATGCCGCGACGCGCTCCAATCCCTATGAGATCAGCTACGATGCTCTGTGCCGGAAAGTGATGGGGGCCGAGCAACGGAAACAGCTGCGGCGGCTGATCGGCTTCCGGTTCACCCGGCACCCGTCCATCAACTGGCCGGAGGAACGCCTGCTCGCCACCGAGCAGCAGCTCGCCCGGCGCGTCGAGGCGCTGCTGGGGATGACAGGATGAGAAAACGATTGACCGGAACGAACACACCCCCTGCCGGGCCTTTGGGAGACTGGGCAGGGGGGTGTGTTTTGCTTTGCTGGGAAACAAACAGCGATTGCAGAGAAATTTAGAAAAAGGCAAAGAAATATGTCAGAAAGTACGGAGTGATGTACATAAATAATTGAGGACAGACAAGAGGGGAATTGTCTTATGATAAAAAAGAAAAGACTTTCAACCGAAGAGTTTGATGCAATCTTTCTACAAGAGTATACTGCACTCAAACTGTACGCTTCTAATATTCTGTATACTGCGACGGGACGGTATGATCTGGGACGGGCAGAGGATGCCGTGCAGGATACATTTTGGACACTTTGGAAAAGATCAGAGGAATATTTGTCACATCCATTTCCTGAAAAATGGCTCTATAAAACGCTTGCATTTTCTATTAAGAATATCATAAAAATTGATACTCGATGGGAGCTCCGTTTATTACAAATGCAGGAAACGCTAGAAAACAAGAACCATTCGCAATTGGGTGCAGGATTGGAGCTGGAAGGTATGATACCTCAAGATGAGCTAGACTTGTTAATTAGGGTGTATATTACAGGAGATTCTAGAGAAGAGGTAGCGCAAGAACTAGGAATTACACGAGCAGCATTGGATAAGCGGATTAGCCGGAGTAAGGAAAAGTTTAGAAAAGAATATAAGGAGGATAAATAATATGATTCATCCGATAGAAAAGGAAGAAACATATCGTAGGTTAGAAAAATTATCAGATCAAGAGTTACGATCATTCCTATGGAAAGATTTTGTTACCTTCGGCGAAGAGGGGCCGGACTTGGATTTGATCTTGAACGTTACGAAAGTGATCCAACAGCGTGACGGGAAGATTGAGAACGCAGATGATGTAGAGAGTGCATTGGCAAAGTTTCACAGTACATATGATTTGAACCCCAAAAGAACGTTTCCGAAAACAAAGAGACATGAGAAAATGCAAGGTGTTCCGCCCAAAATGAAACGCTTGGTTTCAACCGTTGCAGCGACAGCTTGTGCGCTCATTGTCTTTTGCGCTCCAGTAGCACATGGCTCTACAATTCTAGAAACAATGGTCAACTGGAAGCAGAGTACATTTTCGCCGCCAAATCAACAAAGCAGTGGAACCGTGGCGGTATTAACAACGCCCGATTATTTGAAAGTTGTAGATGCCGTTTCTACCTGTGCTGGATCATCGTTGCTACCAAATTGGTATCCAGAAGACACCGTGGTCAATTATGTGGAGGAGAACTCTTCCCCAAATACACTTGATTACTGTATTTCGTTTTCTAGAGGAGAGAAAGACTTTGCGATTTCGATCCTTGTGTACGATGAAAACAATCAACCCAGTAGTGTTTACGAAAAGAATAGAGGCTCTGGTTCTGTTTGCTATACGGACAGCGGGATGCCGTACTATTTGATGAAAAACCTAGAAAGGAGTGTTGCTGTCTGGCAAGGTAAGACATCAGAATATTGCATTTTAGGTTTTTTAACGACCGAGGAAATACAACACATGATGAATTCAATTATTATAGGAGATGAAAAGTGAGGAACCTGATGTACACACTGCGATATATTTGGGGCCAATACGCCTCCCCGCTGATGCTTCTGCTGCTTTTGGTGGCGGTGGTGGTCGGTGTTGCGGTGGGCGTTGGCTTGGCCCGTGTGCGGGCGCGGCGGGGGAAGGCACCGCTGTCCCGTGGGACGTATCTTGTGGGCGTATTGCTCTGGCTGTGGCTGGTGGGGATGGTCTGCGTGACCCTGCTGGGCAGCCGGGGGATCTGGGGGAGCGGGGAAGTGAATCTCCAGCTCTTTCTGGCCTGGGAGGAGGCCTGGTACGCAGGGGACCGGACGGCGTGGCTGTATATCGTGCTGAACCTGGCGCTGTTTCTGCCGCTGGGGGTGCTGCTGCCGCTGCTGGAGACGAGATTCCAGAAGGTGACCTGGGTGCTGGGGACGGCGGCGGTGCTGTCGCTGGCGGTGGAGATGCTCCAGTTTGTGCTGCGGCGGGGCAGCGCGGATATTGACGACTGGTTCCTGAATGTCCTGGGGGCTTTCTTGGGCTGGTGTCTGCTCCGCTTTGTTTTGGGGCTGAAAAAACGGGAGAAGAAAGCCGTGGGTTATTTGCTCCCGCCGGTGGCCTGCGCCCTGGTGTTCTGCGGGATCGCGCTGGCCTATCAGGCCCAGCCCTATGGGATGCTTCCCATGCAGAGCGTGGAGCGGGTAGAAATGTCCGGGGTGGAGGTGCACACAGACTGCCCGCTGCCGGACGTGGGGGAGACGGCCCCGGTGTACTATGCCGCACCCTGGACGGAGGCCAACTGCGATGAATATGCCCGACCCCTGCTGACGGCGCTGGGAGAGGACTTTGACGCCATGGAGGCCGAGCGCTCGGAGTATCGGGTGGACTACACAGACCCCGTACATCACAGCAGCCTGCAAGTCTTGTTCCTGGGCGGGTTCCGTGCGCTCTATCAAAACCAAAGCGGCGCAACGGAACCGGCCCCGGCGACGGCCAGCCGGGAAGAGGTCCTGCAAAAGCTGCGGTCGCTGGGGATCCCCCTGCCGGATCAAGCGGACTTCTCCACGGAAGCGGGGGCCTACTGCTTCACGGCGGATGGGGTAGAGGATGGCGTGCTGTATCAGGGGCAAGTCACCTGTACTTACCGGGAAGATGGACAGATCCTGTCTCTCAGCGACGAGCTTGCTGCGGCACCGCAAAGCGGAGAGGTTTCCATTTGCCCCCCGGAGAAGGCCGTGGAACAGGTTCGCGACGGGAAGTTTTTGGATACCGACGGCAGACTCAGCGCCGGGAGAAGCGTGGAGGAGGGTGGTGTCGTCCGGTCGGACATAGATACCCTGACGATCCAGAAGATCACGCTGGCTTATTTGCGGGATACGAAGGACTACTATCAGCCCGTCTACGCCGTAAAAACAGACAAAGGCATCCTCTATACGTTGGCAACGCAATAAAACAGAAGGGTAAGATACGCCCCCTGCCGGGTCTTTGAGAAGACTGGGCAGGGGGCGTGTTGCTTTCGCGCTTGGCGTTATGCATCAAAATAGTAATAGTCGGTGAAGGTGCCTTTCTGCTGCTTGCCGCTGGCCTCGGTGGCGGTGTAGGTGAAGGTGAAGGCGATGAGGGGGTATTTCTTGCCGTTTGCGGCGGTGTAATACTCCGTGGCGGCTTTGGCGGCGGCCTCTTCGTCGTAGGTGATCTCCACATAGCCAAAGCCCCCGGCCTTGTGGCCGATGGAGGCCAGATAGGCGGCGACGGCTTCCGGCGTGGTCACTTGCAGGGTCTGGCAGGACAGGCCATTGACGGTGACTTTGTCCAGCTTGAAGGACGTGAAGGTGGCCGGGCTGCCGGAGACGGGGTAGAAGAGGAAGGAGGCGTAGTCCTCCTGGAAGGCCACGGCGTCGTAGTCCCAGATGACCACGGTGCTGCCGGAGATGGCGCCGTTGTCCAGCAGGTCTTTCAGCAGGGTCTTGTCGCTGCCTTTCTTTTTGGCGTAGAGGGTGCTGGCCGAAAGTGCGGCGGCGTCTGCGCGTAAGAACGTCTTGGTTTTGGCGTTGTAGGCCCCGTTGGAGATCCCCAGCCGGTCCGTCAGGGTCCAGGGAGAATCCCAGGTGAAGTCCGTCCCATCTTTGTAGCCCAGGGCGCGGAGCAGGAAGGTCAGGAACTGGGCGGCGGAGACGGTGTTGTTGGGGCCGAAGTGCTTGGCGTCCACGCCGTTGGTGTAGCCCTTGCTGTACGCATACCCCACATAGGGCTTGGCCCAGGCGGGGACATCCGTGAAGGGGGTGGCGATGGTCTTTTGGGTGGCGGCTTCCTCGGCCCCCAGCAGGCGGACCAGGATGGTCACGGCCTCGGCGCGGGTGGGGGCGCGGTCCAGGTCAAACTTGGGGGAGCCGTCGGCGGTGGTGCCGGTGCCCTTAAAGAGGCCCAGGTTATACAGCAGCATGGCGTCCTCCTGGGCGTCCTCCGGCGTCACTGCAAAGGCAGGCACCGCCAGGGACAGGGCCAAGGTCAAGGCCAGGATCAGGGAAAGTAGTTTCTTTGGCATGGGGTCATTCCTTTCTGTCGTGAGGCCCGCGAAGGGGGCAGAAACAGGAGTTCGCCATTTATTTTAGCATAACAGCCCCAAAAGCGCAAGCAGAGGGCTTTCCCACGTCATTTTAGCACTTTTTTTGAAACACCGCTTGACAAATCCCAAAAGTGTGATATTGTATTAAGCGAGTAGAGCAATAATACAGAGATGCAATGGCGAGACCGCCACAAACCAAAGGCAGAAAGGAGGCAGGGCTATGCCGTGGGAATTTCGAGAAGACGCGCCCATTTACACCCAGCTCATCGCCCAGATCCAGCAGCGCATCGTGGGCGGGCTGCTGGGGCCGGGGGCGCGGCTTCCCTCGGTGCGGGATCTGGCCGCCGAGGCCGGGGTGAACCCCAACACGATGCAAAGGGCCTTGACGGAGCTGGAACGAGAGGGCATCGTCCACAGCCAGCGCACCGCCGGCCGCTTTGTCACGGAGGATGCCGAGCGCATCCGCCAGCTCCGGGAGGAGCTGGCCCGGCAGCGGGTCAAGGATTTTTTGGAGGGGATGTTCCAGCTGGGCTTCCGGCGGGCGGAGATCCTTGCCCTCATCACACAGGAAGCGGACGAGAACGCGGAAGGAGAGGAGAAGACCCCATGAGTATTTTAGAGACGAAAGGGCTGGTCAAGCGCTTCGGCCCCACCGTGGCGCTGGACGGCATGACCCTGGCCGTGGAGCCGGGGCGCATCGTGGGCCTGCTTGGCCCCAACGGCAGCGGCAAGACGACCCTCATCAAACTAGCCAACGGCCTGCTGGTGCCCGACGCGGGGGAGATCTGGGTGGATGGCCATCAACCGGGGAGGGAGAGCCATGCCGTGGTCTCCTACCTGCCCGAACGCAACAGCCTGCCCCTGTGGATGACGGTGGACCAGCTCCAGGATTTCTATGCGGATTTCTTCGCTGACTTCCAGCGCAAGCGCAGCGAGGAGATGCTGGATAAACTGGAGATCCAGCCCAAGCAGAAGCTCCGGCAGATGTCCAAGGGCACCCGTGAAAAGGTCCAGCTCATCCTGACCATGAGCCGCCAGGCGAAGCTCTATCTGCTGGATGAGCCCATCGGCGGCGTGGACCCGGCGGCACGGGATTACATCTTAGATACCATCATCCGCAACTATGACCCGGAGGCGGCGGTGATCCTGTCCACCCACCTGATCGCAGACGTGGAACGCATTTTGGACGAGGTCATTTTTGTGAACCAGGGCCAGGTCCTGTTCCAGTCTACGGTAGACGCCATTCGGGAAGAGAAGGGGAAGAGCGTGGATGCGCTGTTCCGGGAGGTATACAAATGCTGAGAAAATTATTGAAACAAGAGTTTCGGGCTACGGCACGGGTGATGCTGCCGCTGTATCTCGTGACGTTTGTGCTGGCCCTGGCGGTCCGGCTGGTGCTGCTTTTGAGCCAGAACCAGGTCCTGCTGGACAGCATCGGCGGGCGAACGCTGCGGGCCATCCTCCTGGGTGTTTCCGTGACGGCGTTTGTTGTCGCTACCATCGCTACGTTCCTGGCGGCGCTGATCCAAGCGGTGCTTCGCTTCCGCAGCAACCTGCTGGGGGACGAGGGGTATGTGATGTTCACCCTGCCCGTCTCCACCCATCAGCTGGTGTGGGCCAAACTCATTACCTCGGTCGTCTGGTTTTTGGGAGCGGCAGTCATCGATGTGCTGGCGCTGCTGGCCCTGGTGGTGAATCTGGGAATGTTCCAGGAGTTTGGGCGGTTTGTGATCGAAGTGAAGGAACAGCTCACAGCCTATCTGGTCGGCAACGGCATCGCCTTCCTGGTGGAGCTGTCCCTGCTGTTCGTGGTGGGCTGCCTGGTCCTGTGCCTGAATTTTTACGCCCCCCTGGCCATCGGGCACAGCTTTGCGCGGCATAAACTGCTCTGGTCCGTGGTGTTCTTCTTCGCCATCCAGATCGTCATCCAGATCATCGGCGGCGTCTTTGGCCTCATCGCCTTGCCCCACCTGTGGAGCGTGAACTTTAACTTTATGACGGCCGCCGCAGCCGCCCACGCGATGATGTGGAGCAGCATCCTCGTGACGGCGATCTACGGAGCCATTCTGTATGGGGTCACGCTGTACATGCTGAGAAAACGACTGAACTTAGAGTAATGAAATAAAACCGGCGGTTGTTCTTGGAGGAGAGCAACCGCCGGTCGTGCCATTCAAATAAAAATCAGGAAATGAGAAAAATCTTGTAAGAAAATGGCGGGTCAAAGCATCTTACTAAGTAGAAGGGGTAAAAACGGAGCTGCTTTTGGAGGTGAACGCTCAGATGGCCAATGTTTCCTCGGAACAAGAGAACATCCAAACGTTTTACCGGGAGCAGAATGAGCTGCTGTTTCGCTACGCCATGCAGCTCACCGGAGACCGGCACCAGGCAGAGGAGGCCTTGCAGACCGCTTGGTGCCAGTGCCTGACCTATCGGGAGACGTTCTTTCGTGTGCCGGAAGAAAAACGTCCGGCCTGGATGCGGACGGTGGTGCGTCATGCTGTCTACGCGCAGTATCAGAAAACGCGCCACCTCGTCCCCTTAGACCCGGCGTGGGATGGACCGGCACCGGAACAGGGAAGCGTGGAAGAGATTTACGAGATCATTCGCTCGATGCCGGTGAAGTACCGCGTTGCTTTGGAATTGAAGTTTGTTTTGGAGTGGAGGGAAGAGAAGATCGCCGAGAAGCTGGGAATATCTCTTGGAGCGACGTATACCAGAATATCCCGTGGGCGGCGGCTTCTCCAGGAGCGACTGATTCGGGAGGGATATGCAGATGGATACCGATGCAAAAAATAAGCGGCAGAACGAGAAAGCGGAGGACGAACTGATTCGTCACCTTTTATTGCAGGCAGAAGCGGAGGAGTACCGGGAGGTCTTAGCGAACGCGCCACCTGCGCCGCGGCATAGCCGGGCCTACCGCCGCTGGGAGAAACGGTTTCTGCGCGACCCCGTTTCTGTCCTGGAGGAAACGGGCGGATCACGCCGCCTATCGTTCCCGAAGCCTTTCCGGACGGCGGCAAGTCTCCTGCTGGTCCTTGTCTGTGCTTTCGTGCTGATGCTGGGGATGAATCCAGAGGCGCGGGCCGCTGTGGCGGAAAAACTGGGGTTTGTCTCCCAGATGGAAACGCCGGGGATCAATGTCACAGTCCAGCTCAGCGGGAGAGGCGGCTCGGTCTATACCAGCGAACGGTTTCGTTGTGACAAGACCAATGGGGACACCCTCTATTATGCCTTTGAAAATCATGGAGAAGAGGCGTGTACACTTCGGTTGTATCAGGTCGGCATTTTCCAGACCAAAAGTGTCGGTGAGGTCGTGACGATCCAGCCGGGGGAGAACAGCTTTGGGATATACAAAGGATTAACAGGCAACGCCTATTTTCTCCGCGTCAGCTCTGTCATGGGCGGAAAAATCAACGGCACCTTGCAGACGGCACAGGGAGCGCTGGAAGAAGGGCAGAACTAGAGCGATGAGAAGGGGGCTGACTCTTTGTGAGACAGCCCCCTCGCAATAGAATAGTTTATTTTTTACCTGCCTAGTTGACAGGGGACGCTTTATGCCGTCTTGTCCATGTTGTTTACCTCATCGTGCGGTAGAGGAACGTCACGATCTGCGCTCTTGTGCAGGTGTTATTGGAGCCGAACAGGCCGTTGCCGATGCCGCCGGTGATGCTATTCTTCTCTGCCCAAGTCACTGCCGCTGCGTAGTAAGCGTCGGGTGCCACATCGGTGAAGGGTGCGTTGCCGCTGACAGCGGGGTTGCCCTTAGAACGCCACAGGAAGGTGACGATCTGCGCACGGGTGCAGGAGTCGTTGGGGCTGAACGTGAGGTAACTGGTGCCCTCGGTAATGCCCTGCTCTATGGCCCACAGGACAGCATTCCAGTAGTAGCTGCCAACGGGAACGTCGGGAAAGGGCATGAGCTTGGCCTTGGGGGTCGGAGAACCGGCTGCACGCCAGAGGAAGGTGACCGCCTGCGCACGGGTGCAGGTGCCGTTCGGATCGAAGGTAGTGGCGTTCGTGCCGCTGGTGATGCCTTTGCCGACCGCCCAGACAACGGCGTCCTCGTAGTAAGCGCCCGCGGGAACGTCCAGGAAGGGGTGCTTGCTGATGGGGGCATCCTTCTCGAAGACCGCCTGGACCTCGACATCCTCAGCAGGCATGGTGAACTTGTTGTCGGTGATGGTCACGCCGCCCAGAATCACCCGCCACGCCTTGAAGTGGTAGCCGGCGTTCGGCGTGGCGGTCAGGGTGATCGCCGTATCGGCAGCTGCCTTGGCAGGCGACGCAAATGCTTTGCCGTTGCCGTCGTTGAGGACGGAAACGTCATACTGGATCGGTACCATGATCTCGTCCGCCTCGAAGACCGCCTTGACCTTTACCTCGCCCGCAGGCATGGGGAAGGTCGTGGTGCTGTTTGTCGCGTTGGCAAAGGTCACTGCCTCGCTGCCGGACTCCACTTCCCAACGGGCAAAGTGCATGTTGGCAGCGGGCGCATCAGCGGTCAGCGTGACAACGCTACCTTCCGCAGCCTTGGCAAGGTTGGCAATACCACCTGTGACAGAAATGGCATACTTCGCTACCGGGGTCGTGCCTCCCTTCACGTTCAGTTTGCACGACATGAGATACTTCGCAGCCGTGTTTCCTGACTTGGTCTGATAGTCGTAGGTGACCTCTTTTGCGTCCGCGTCCACCGTCAGGATACCGGCCGCATCCACGGTGCCGCCGATCCAGTTTTTTGTTCTGCTGGGATCAAAGGAACCCGGCAGTGTTTTCATGTCAAAGGTCTCTCCGGCGTTCAGAACACCCTTATGATAAAATTGGTTTTCCAAATAAAGAATTTTTTCGCCTATCTTTTTGTTCGCATCAAGATCCAGCGAGGTAAACCCGTTTTTTCGGCAGGACAAGATTTCCAATTCGGGGTTCTTGCTCAAATCCAACACAGTCAGTCTGTTGTTCCCGCAGGACAGATCTTTCAATTTGGGGTTATTGCTCACATCCAATACAGCGAGAAGGTTTGACGAGCATTCCAACTCTATCAGATTCGTATTCTTGCTCACATCCAGCGTGGTCAATTGGTTAGACGAGCAGGACAGCATTTTTAGTGCCGTGCAACCACTCACATTCAGCTGCTTCAATTCATTGATCGAGCAATCCAGGGACTCCAGCGCCGTGTTCTGGCTCAAATCCAGTTTGGTCAACTTCGTGCGACGGTTTGCAAAACCGCTGCAATTCAACACTTTCAATTTTGCGTTCTTGCTGAGATCCAGCGTGGTCAGCGGGTTCCTTCCGCAGTACAACTGTGTTAGATTCGGGTTCTGGCTCAAATCCAGTGACTGCAATTTGCTGTTCGAGCATTGCAGGTCTTTCAGCGCCGTATTCTTGCTCAGATCCAGCCCGGTCAGTTCGTTATCCCAGCATTTCAGCGTCTCCAGCGCCGTAAAGAATCCGACGCCTTCTAAGCTTTTAATGCCCATCTTGTTCGCTTCGATCATTTTAACCGCGGCGATCTCCCCGGCATCCAGGATACCATCGTTGTTTTTGTCCAAATTTTCTTTCACAAAGCTTCGGAACTTTGCATCCGGGAAATTGGTCTCGTTGATGTCCACAGACCCGGCGGCAAACGCCGCGGTCGGGAGCAATCCCACCACCATCACAAGGCAGAGCAGGATACTCAACAGTTTCTTCTTCATGCTTATCTTCCTCCGTTTCCGGCTCCCGCGGAGCCATGTCATGTAGAAAATGGTGTTTCCCGCCGCCGGAATGGAAAGCGGTGCAGCAGCGGGAGAGCACGTCTCACTATTTTATGTTTACTACAATTCTCAGAGAAATGATATAGGCCAAGGTCCTATTTTGGGGAAAAAACGCAAAAACATGACTCAGGCATAGATGGAATATACAACAAAGCCTGGTTTTGATTGTGCAGTTTGACAGGAGAGCACCACAAGAAGAGGGCAAGAACAGGTCAAAAAAGGGGCTGCCTCAAAGGGATCCTTCCCAATCATGCGAGGCAGCCCCTTCCGGTTTCTCCGCCTCCAAAACTTACCGCAAGCCTTTTCCCGACAAAGGTTGACGTTCTTCCGGCTCCTGTGGTACAATGTTCTAAATTGCGAAGATTTTTAGATGAGATGGTAAAGTTTTCCTAGACCTGGATCCAATTGCAAGGAGGAAACCGGAATGGAAACCAAAAAGATCACCCTGCGAAGCCAGACGGTGAAGTGTCCCCACTGCGGGGAATACTATTCCGTTACTTATAAATATTGTCCCTTCTGCGACGCCGGCCGCCAAGAGGAAGAGCGCCGGTTGGCCGAGAAAAAGAAGAAAAAGCAGGCCTTTTTCTCCAACCTTTTCGGCGGTGGCCACGAGGAGGAGAAACCCGCGAAGAACGCCAAGCGCCCCGCCAAAGCCAAGGAGGACGCCGCGGCAGAGCCTAAGAAGCAGCCGGAGGAGACCGCCGTCCCGGAGGATCTGGGCGAGGGCCCGGACCTGCTGGCCGCCACCCCCCGCCCCCGGCCGGAGGGGGCCC
>OLPY01000732.1_pt1 | contig 26497 bp, 16 predicted proteins | sample 1672481 | NCBI WGS metagenome assembly OLPY01 (sample SAMEA3136691, study PRJEB25190) | human gut metagenome | biome: human gut; feature: human-associated habitat; material: faeces | place: Austria | collected 2013 | reverse complement strand
CCCTGAACTCCGGCGGCGGGTCCGTGCGGTGGTAGCCGCTGGGCGGGGGTGCGGAGCGGGCGCAGCGGATCGTGTGAACGCCGTTCGTGTACCAGAACCAGTCGTCGGGGTCGATCCCGCTGCCGAAGCCGCCGCCCCACTCCGGGGACTGGGAGGCTATCGCAATGATGATGACGGCAATTGCCAGCAGGATGACGATCACCGTTGCCAGCACCCCGATGATCTCGTCCAGGTCCTCGCCGCTGTCGTAGTCGTCGGTGGTCATGGCTGCGCCGGGGTCAAACGCCGCGGCGTTCGTGACAGGCACCGTCACATGCACCATGGCCTGCTGGCCGTGGCCCATCGCGCCGAAATCCCAGGTCAGGTAATCGCCGTCCACGCCGGTGTTATCGGCGACAAAACCGTCGTAATTGTGCCAGCGCACCTGCATATTTTCAACGCTCAGGTCGTCGAACCAGCCGGGTGTAAACGCAAAGTTTGCCGTACCGTCATCGTTTTTTGTGAACAAATGGCTCTGGTGCACGCTGAATGCAAAGTGTACGCTGCTCTCCCCGCCGTTGGCGGCGGCCACATCGGGCGCGTAGTAACGGTGACGGAACACGACTTTGGCGTAGCTGCCGCCGTCGCTCGTGTACTGTAAATCAGAGATCGTATCAGTCAGCGGGGTCAGCTCGTCCACGCTGGAATTGGCCAGGCCGATCTTGACCCAGCTCAAATAATCGGTCTTATCGCCGTCGATGACCTGCCAGTCGATGTCGTAGGTGATGTCTACGGAGCCGTCCTCCCGCGGGTCAACGGTCACAACATAGCTGCGGATGTAGTCCATGTCGCCGTCCTCGGCGTAGGGGGCATCAGCCTCCGCGGCAGCGGCGGGCAGGGCCAGCAGCATACCGCAGGTCAGCACCGCGCACAAAAGCGCCAACCGGCGCAGAAAGTTCATCTTCATCAGCAGCCCTCCTGCATAGGGGTAGCCCCCAGCTGGCAGCGGCGCTCCATTTTGGCGCTCTCGCCGCGGATGGCGCGGCAGGCACCGCTGTGCCAGATGCGCGGCCAGGGGGTGCGCAGCATATTGCCCAGTCCCTTGCCGGTCAGCCAGCTCTGGCAGGGCAGTACCGTGCCGTCCGGCGCCACGGCCATGTTGGACAGACAGGCGCCGCAACTGGGAATCTGGGTAAAGCCCAGCGTGCGCAGCGTCTCCTCGGGCAGCCAGCCGGGGCTTGTAAAGTTGATTTCCATGCCGTTTGCGGCGGCGTACTCCATGGCGGGGCGCAGTACATCCTCCAGCTCGGCGGGAGTCAGGCGCACGGCGCGGCTGGCGTCGCTCTCGGCATTGCCCGCGGGGATCAGCCCGCTGCAAGTCAGGTAGCGGACACCCAGCTCATGCGCGAATCTGACCACCGACAGGTAGTCCCTGTTCAGGCTGCAAAGCGGTGTGTTCAGGCTGACGTTCAGGTCCGCAGCCAGCGCATTTTTGATGCCGTTCACCGTGTCGGTGTAGCCGTCCACGCCGACCAGCGCGTTGTGGATGTCGGCATCGGCGGAGTAGAACGTGATCTGCACCGCGTCCAGGCTGGCGGCGTGCAGGTCCTTGCACATCATGCTGGTCAGCATCCGGCCATTGGTGTTCAGGCGGGTGACAAACCACTGTGCCGCCTGCACGAGCTTGACCAGATCGTGACGCAGCGTCGGTTCGCCGCCCGTAAAGGTCAGCTGCGGAATGCCGGCGTTGCGGCATTTTTCAATGACGGCCAGCCACTGGTCGGTGTCCAACTCCGGCACGGCGGAAAGCGGCTGGTTGGCGGCGTAGCAGTGCAGGCATTTCTGGTTGCAGTGCCACGCGCCGTCCTTGACCATCGAGCTGACCATCAGGTCCATGCGGTGGGGCGCGGCCATCCGCGGTGCATAATCGGCCAGACTGACCGGTTCAATCGAGAGCGGCGGCTCCCCGCCGCGGGCAATCGTGCACAGGCAGTCCACAAGCGTTTTCAGGTCGCTCTCGATCTGCGCGTACTCGGTCTTGCGGTAAATTTTGCGGGTCGCAGCCACGGCCTGCGCGTTGATGGCGCTCCACTCCTCCGGGCGTATCTCCTTGCCGGTGTAGGGCTTTAAAGCCTCGATGAAGTTGGTCAGCAGAATGGCCCAGCTGACGTTGAGCGGCAGGATGTCCTGCCCGTTCAGAATGGCCGTGAACGGCGTCTCGCGGTCCGGCTTATGGCAGGGCACAAGATGGATGCGCACAACGCCCGGCCCATCCGGGTCGAGCGTGATATGCCGCACCCGGTTCAGCCGCGCCCGCAGGAACATACGTTCCGCGTAGGTAAGGTGTTTTGAATATCTCATAAAGAGGTTCCCCTCGTAAATTTTGTTTGTAAGCAGCATGGTGATACTTATAGAAAGTATACCATATTTACGGAGTGATTACAACTGTATGCACAGAAAAAGCACCCGCCCAAAAGAGGACGGGTGCGATGCAAAGGCTTCCCCCGCGCAGGGGGAAGCTGTCCGCAAAGCGGACTGATGAGGGCCGGGTTTGCCGCAATTGCCCGATAGCGGGGTTGCTGCTTCGTTGGGGCCGGGCATGCCCGGCCCCTACAGGGCGGCAATTTTTGCAGCGGGCGGCTGTGGGGGATACGGACGGTCACGGGAAGGCCCGTCAAAGCCCCTCTGGCCGTTTGCGGCCGCCGCTCACCTTCATCATTCCGCCGGGGCTTCGGTTGCCTCCGGCTGCGCGGTTTCCTCCGGCTGCGGGGCGTTCGCATCCAGATACGCCTGATTGTCCGCGATGGTCTGGTTCAGCTCGTCGATTTTTGCCTGCGCGGCATCGCGGGCGGCGAGCAGGTCGGCGTTCTCGCTGTCGGCGTCCAGGGCGGCCTGGGCGTCCTGCAATTCAGTCTGTGCCTCGGCCAGGCTGGCGTTGGCCTGGTCAATGGCAGCCTGCGCGTCGATGAGCTTCTGCGCGTTCGACAGCGCGGCCTCGGCGGCGGCAGCGGCTTCATCCGAGATGCCGCTTTCCAGCAGGGCCGGTTTGTCCGGCAGGGTCTGGGCGGAGCTGTCAGCGGCGGTCAGGGAGATGCTCTGGCCGTAGTAGCCGCCCCAGATGGCGATGAAGCTCTTGCCCTGGCTGACCACCAGGGTCTCGCCCGCCTCGTTGGTGATGGCAAAGGGGCCGGTGGCATCCTCCTTGGTCCAGTTGATGCGCTCCCACGCGCCGCCGTGGAGGTACAGGCCGGTGCCTGCGGTCATATCGTACTGGCGGGTATAGCCGTCGTCCTTGATGCCGCTGGAGGCATAGAACACGAACACATTGGTGAATCCCACCTGCTGGCCGTTGTCGGCATCCTGCACCGGGCTGCCGTCGCCGTTGGAGAGCGCGTACAGGCCCGTGCCGGTGTCATAGTTCAGGCAATCGATGTCGTCCGGCGAGAAAGTGATGGTCAGGTTCATGCCGCTGCGGTCGGCAGGGTCCACCGCCGGGCGCTCGCCAAACTGGAAAAGCGGCGTGTTATCGCCGTTCAGCGAAACACCGTAGCTGGCCAGGCCGCTGTTGATGAGCTCGGCGGTGGTGTACCAGCAGTTTTCCTCGGCGTAGCCGGCGTTCTGGCGGTCCTGGTCAAAGGCGAAGGCCGTCTTGCCGATGTGGTAGCCGTCCAGGTCCTGGTAGGCCAGGGTGTTGAGCAGGTTGCTAGCGTAGATGTTTTTATTGATGTGCACCGGCACGGCGTTGAGGGGCAGGGCCACCTGCAGCAGCAGGTCGCGGGCCGGGCCGACGGGACCTGCCTTGGCGATGCTGTCCGGGTTGGCGTACAGCGCCATCAGGCTGGCGGTGGTGCCCTCGGTCACGCCCTCCACCAGCACGTCGGCGGAGGCAATGCCCCACTGCGGGGTGCTGCCGGTCATGTTGCGCAGGGTGACGGCCACCGGACGCTTGCCGGTATAGTCAGCGTCGGCCGCACCGGTGAGCGGGTTGGCCGCCGGGGGCGCGGGGGTCGGCTCCGGGGTGGCTTCCGGTTCGGAAGCAGCCGAATCCGACGATGCAGCGTCGGAAGATGCGGCATTATTGGCACAGCCGCCCAGCAGCAGCGATGCCAGCAGAGCAGCAGACAGGCTGAGTGCCTGGAATTTTCTCATATACTTTCCTCTCTGATGGTTTTAGTTTGTAGATGCTGAGAAAGCCTCCCTCCCAGAGGGGGGGCCTTTCGCAGCGTGCCTACAATACTTCAAAAAGGGACAGCGCTTCCCCGCCGCCTGGGCGGGCTGCGCTGTCCCTGGAGTGCGTGGGTTATTCGGCAGGGGTCTCTTCGCCGTCGGCGGAAGGCTCAACGTACTCCTCGCCGCCGGTGGTATCCCCGGTGGTTTCTTCGCTGCCGGTGGTGTCCTCGGTGTAGCTCTCGCCGGAGGTGGTGTCCTCGGTGTTGCTGTCCTCGGCCTCGCCGGCGCCGGTGGCGTTGTTGGTCAGGTCGTCGGTGGACATGCCCAGGGTGTCGCCGGCCTTGGCGTCATCCTCCACATAGCTGCGCTCGTAGGTCACGGTGGTGGCGCTGCTCAGGTCAACGCCGTCCAGCTTGCTGTGCACGAAGTTGCCGGCAAAGTCCACATCGGTCACGGCCACGTAGCTCTTGCCGGTGTTGATCTCCACAGGGGTGTCGCTGCACTGGCCGTCCTCGGTCAGGTAGTACAGGCGCAGGGCCTCCAGCGGGGTGCCCTTCTGCCAGTAGATCTTCTCGCACTTGCCGCCGTAGCAGTAGTAGCCGATGCCGCCCCAGGCGTACTCCGCATACTGCAGGTCCTTGGCCTCGTGGCCGGGGTAGGTGTGGATGTCGGTGTACAGCACGATGACGTTGGGGAAGGTCAGCACCTTGTTATCGGCGGCTTCATCCACGGTATCGCGCCACTGGCCGTCGGAGTAGTTCTGCTGCATCTTGTAGGTGTTGGAAGCAGAATCATAGATGAAGCGGGTCTTGTAGGACTGGCTGTGGACGATCTCGACATACTCGCCGTCACCGACCACGGGGCCGTACTTATCGCTGTAAGCGCTGTCGATGCTGTTGGACAGGTCGCGGGTGGTGCCCAGGCGGTAGTCCACAAAGTTGAAGAAGGTGGAGTTGTAGGTCTTGTTCATGTCCACCTTGTTGTCGTCGATGTACTCCTGGATGTTGTCGGAGTTGGTGTACATCGTGTGCTCCAGCGCCAGGGTGCCGTTGTTGTAGCTCTTGCCGGCCCAGTTGACGCGGCCGTAGTCGCGGTAGCCGTTGGCGCCGTCGTTGTTGTTCAGGTTGCCGTAGCTGAAGTCGATGGCATACTGCTGCATGACAACGGACTGGCCCTCATGGATATACAGGGCCTGCCAGGGCAGGATGAGGCGGAAGAACTGGTCACGGCCGGAGCGGACAGGGCCGATCTCACCGATGGTCTTGTAGTCGGTGAACACAGGCATAAAGCGGGTGATGCCGCCCTCGACCTTGATCTCGAAGAGGATGTCCGCCTTGGACAGGCCGCGCTGGGGGCGGGCTGCCACGATGTTGTTGACCATCACGGAGGTGATGCGCTGGCCTTCGGGGTAGTCAGCACCCTTGGGCTCGCCGGTCAGCACGTTGGCTTCGTAGGGCGGCAGGGTCGGCTCCGGGGTAGCCTCCGGCCCGGCAGAGGATGTTGCCGTGGAGGCGGGGGTGGAGATGGTGTCATCCGACTTTTTGCAGGCCGCCAGCAGCACGCACAGCGACAGCAGCGCCGTCAGGACTAAGAGCTTGCGTTTCATTCACAGTTCCCCTTTTCGGTTTTGTAGTTACTTATTATTGTATCCGTTTTGTTACCGTTTGTAAAGCCGGGCGGCAAGATTTTACAAATATAAGGTTCAGCCGCCAAGCCGGGTCTGCTGCCAGTAGTCGCCCATACTGCTGCCGGGCTTGCCAGTGCACTCGTCGCTGAGGTAGTCCCCCAGGCCGACGGCGGCGGGGTCCCAGGCGAGGGCCTGGGCCTCGGTCTTGTACTCCACCTCGGCATACCAGAACGCCGTGGGCAGGCCCTTGTCCACGCAGTTGACTTCCAGGGTCAGGCCGTCGGGCAGCCGATAGCTGCGGCGTTCCTTTTTAATAAGGGGCTTGCCGATGAGGTGCTCCAGTCTGGCGAACAGGTCTGCATCGATTTCGGTTTCAATTTCCTCGCGGCTTAAAGTGCCCGCACCCTTAAAGCAAAGCACCAGCGCGGTGCGGCCGCCCTGCAATGCCTCGCGGCGGATGCGCACCGTGGGGCGCACGCTGATATAGCCCTGGTCCATCTGATAAGTCTCGGTCAGCGGGAAGCTTTTCTCATCCGGCCAGTTTGTGACCATCCATTTGCGTTCGATTTCCATGGGGACCCCTCCTTATTACAGTAAGAGTATACCACAATTCGTCCCCCGCGCACAGTTCACAAAACATCCAGTTTTCCACTTAAAGTCGTTCCTGTTTTCGTCACATCGCCAGTTGCAATTTAGCGATGCACAACGTATAATAAAGGCATAACAGCAAGGGCGCTGCGAATGTGTTTTCGCAGCGTCCTTTTTCTGTAAATAGAGGAAATAAAGGAGTAAGAAGTATGGCAGCAACCGTTATGGAACTTTACGGCAGCAAAGTTTTCAACGAGCATGAGATGCGTGAGCGTCTGCCCAGCTCTACCTACAAAAGCCTGAAGGCGACGATTGAGAAGGGCCAGCCCCTGGACCTGGAGGTCGCCAACGTCGTGGCCAGCGTGATGAAGCGCTGGGCGATCGAGCAGGGCGCCACCCATTACACCCACTGGTTCCAGCCGTTGACCGGCATCACCAGTGAGAAGCACGACGGCTTTGTCAGCCCCCAGCCGGATGGCACCGCCATCATGGAGTTCTCCGGCAAGGAGCTCATCAAGGGCGAGCCGGATGCTTCCTCCTTCCCCTCCGGCGGCCTGCGCGCCACCGCTGAGGCCCGCGGCTACACCGCCTGGGACCCCACCAGCTACGCTTTCGTAAAGGACGACACGCTGTGCATCCCCACCGCGTTCTGCTCCTACACCGGCGAGGCACTGGACAAGAAGACCCCGCTGCTGCGCTCGATGCAGGCCATCTCCGACCAGGCCTGCCAGGTGCTGCATCTGTTCGGCAAGGACGTGCCCCGCGTGGCTACCACCGTCGGCCCCGAGCAGGAGTACTTCCTCATCAAGAAAGAGGACTACGACAAGCGCCTTGACCTGGTGCTGACCGGCCGCACGCTGTTCGGCTCTGCCCCGTCCAAGGGCCAGGAGCTGGAGGAGCACTACTTCGGCACGATCCGCCCCATCGTCTCCGGCTTTATGAAGGAGCTGGACGAGGAGCTGTGGAAGCTGGGCATTCCCGCCAAGACCAAGCACAACGAGGTCGCCCCCTGCCAGCATGAGCTGGCCCCCATCTACGACACCACCAACGTCGCCATCGACCATAACCTGCTGACGATGGAGATGATGAAGAAGATCGCCAGCAAGCACGGCCTGGTCTGCCTGCAGCACGAGAAGCCTTTTGAGGGCGTGAACGGCAGCGGCAAGCACAACAACTGGTCCATCGGCACCAAGAGCGAGAACCTGCTGGATCCCGGCGATACCCCGATGGAAAACCTGCAGTTCATGGTGTTCCTGTCCGCCGTTATCAAGGCGGTTGACGAGTACGCCGACCTGCTGCGCACCTCCGTCGCCACCCCGGGCAACGACCACCGCCTGGGCGCCAACGAGGCACCCCCGGCCATTATTTCCATCTTCGTGGGCGAGGAGCTGGAGGCTGTCATCGACGCCGTCTGCACCGATTCTCCCTACGCCGGTCCCGTCAAGATGAAGATGGACCTGGGCGTCGACGTCCTGCCCAAGTTCAGCAAGGACACCACCGACCGCAACCGTACCTCCCCCTTCGCCTTCACCGGCAACAAGTTTGAGTTCCGTATGCCCGGCTCGGCCGAGAACCTGTCCGACGCCAACACCATCCTGAACACCGCCGTTGCCAAGGCGCTGAAGGAGTTCGTGGCCGAGACTTCCGGCGCTGCCGACTTTGAGTGCGCAGCCGCTGCCTGGGTCAAGAAGACGCTGAACGCCCACCGCCGCGTGATCTTCAACGGCAACGGCTACAGCGAAGCCTGGGAAGCCGAGGCCGAGCGCCGCGGCCTGCCCAACCGCAAGTGCACCCCGGACGCCATGATCGCCCTGAAGGACGAGAAGAACATCGAACTGATGGAAGAATTCGGCGTTCTGACCAAGACCGAGATGCTCAGCCGCTACGAGGTTGAGATGGAGCACTACTCCAAGATCCTCAACATCGAGGCCCGCACCATGCTGAAGATCGCCAACAAGCAGCTGATCCCCGCCGCTTCCGCCTACATGGGCGAGCTGGCCAGCTCTGCCGCCGCCAAGGCCGCCGCTGTGGAGGGCATCTCCACCAAGGCCGAGAGCAAGGTGCTGGTCGCGCTTAGCAAATACACCGATGAGATGTCCGATGCCGCCGACGACCTGAAGGCCGTGACCGACAAGGTCAGCGACATGGACAACGAAGCCGCCAAGGCCCACGCCTTCCACGACGAGGTCATCCCCGCCATGGACCGCCTGCGCGCCGCCGCCGACCAGGCCGAAGAACTGGTCGACGAGGACTTCTGGCCGCTGCCGTGCTACTCTCGTATGTTGTTTTATACCGAGTAATACCTCGGTATAAAACAACAGGCCGGAGCGAAGAGCGAAGGCCGCTTCCTCTGCTGTCGGCCCGCGAACGCGGGTTTGCGGCGAAGCAGAGGATTCCTTAATCACGCCATTCTCCTTTTCCTATTTCTTACACCAGCTCGAAAGGCCCGCCCCAACCCGGTGGGCCTTTCGAGTATGTCCGCCTCTAATTGGCTCCCCTTGAGGGGAGCCTTTATCCAAGGAGGTCCCCCATGAAACGTACCGCACAAGACATCCTCAATTTTGTCGAGGATAACGACGTCAAGTTCGTCAAGCTGACGTTCTGCGACATCTTCGGCAACCAGAAAAACGTCTCGCTGTTTGCCAGCGAGCTGCCCCGCGCGTTCGAGCAGGGCATCAGCTTCGACGGCTCGTCCATCGCCGGGTTCATGAACATCGAGGAGAGCGACCTCATCCTCTGGCCCGACCCGGACACCGCCACCGTGCTGCCCTGGCGCCCCGCCGAGGGCCGCGTCATGCGCATGTACTGCGACATCACCCTGCCCGACGGCAAGCCCTTTGAGGGCAACTGCCGCGGCTACCTGCAAAGCGTGGTCAAGCGCGCCCGCGCCATGGGCCTGACCGTCAACGTGGGCTGCGAGTGCGAGTTTTATCTGTTCGAGACGGACGAAAACGGCAATCCTACGCATATTCCGCTGGACCACGGCGGCTATTTTGACATCCCGCCGCTGGACAAGGGCGAGAACCTGCGCCGCGACATCTGCCTGTCCATCGAGGAGATGGGCCTGCAGCCCGAGCACAGCCACCACGAAAGCGGCCCGGGCCAGAACGAGGTCTGCTTCCGCTATGCCCCGGCGCTGAAATCCGCCGATAATTTAAACACTTTTAAAAGTGCTGTGAAAGCCATTGCCGCCCGCAACGGCCTGTATGCCAGCTTTATGCCCAAGCCCCTGCACGACCAGAGCGGCAACGGCCTGCATGTAAATATGTCTCTTGTCCGGGACGGCAAAAACCTGTTTGAAGGCGACCTGACCCCCGACAGCGAGGCCGGGTATTTCGTGGCGGGCATCCTGGCCCACGCCCGGGAGCTGACGGCTTTCTGCAATCCGGTGCCCAATTCCTACGCCCGGCTGGGCGCCAACGAAGCCCCGCTGTATGTGAGCTGGAGCCGCCAGAACCGCAGCCAGCTGGTGCGCCTGCCCAGCGCCAGCGGCGACCTGTGCCGTGTGGAGCTGCGCGGGCCTGACCCTGCCGGCAACCCCTATCTCGTTATAGGGTTGATTTTGGCTGCCGGGTTGGACGGCATTGCGAACAAACTGCCCCTGCCGGAGCCGGTGAACCGCAACCTGTTCCACCCCAGCGCAGCCGTTGGTTTGGAGAGCCTGCCCCACAGTTTGCGTGAGGCCATCACCGTGGCGGCCCAGAGCGACTTTATCGCCGCCGAGCTGCCGCTGGCCCTGCAGAACAAATATTTTGAGTACCAGACCCAGCTTTGCCACGGCTACGAGAACGCCCCCGACCCCGCCGTTTGGGAACGCACCCATGGATTTTTGGTGATTTGACACCTATTTACACGGAAAGGGGGCGTACCCATGCCACGAGCGCTGATCGTATCAGCGGGCAACAATGCTAACGAATACCTGGCCCGGCACATGGCTGATTTGGGCTACACCCGCCCCGCGATGGCTGCCAGCGGCGGCGAGGCGCGCCGCCAGATGGACGCCAAGGACTTTGAGGTCATCGTCATCAACACGCCATTGCCGGATGAGTTCGGCCATGAGCTGGGCACCGATGCCGTGACCAAGACCGACGCGGGCGTCATCCTGCTGACCAAGACCGCCACCGCCGACCAGATCGCCGACAAATTGCAGGAGTTCGGCGTGCTGGTGCTGGGCAAACCGTTCACCGGGGCGCAGTTCCGGCAGGCCGTGCAGCTGGCCGCCAGCAACTACAAGCGCCTGGCTGTGCTGCGGGCCGAAAACGCTAAGCTGCTGGATAAGATCGCGCAGCTGCGCCTGGTGGACCGTGCCAAGTGCTACCTGATTGAGAAAAAGCACTACACCGAGACCGAGGCCCATCGTCTGATCGAAAAAATGGCCATGGATACCCGCCGCCCCCGCGGCGAGATTGCCCAGGAAATTTTGGAAGAGGACGACGAGGAATAAAAATAAAAAAAGGCTCCCCTGGAGGGGAGCTGTCACCGATAGGTGACTGAGGGGTGGCCCTTGTGCGGAGTAATTGCATCCACACAGCGTTGGCCAAAGTAGCCACCCCTCACCCGCTGGCGCGGGAGCTCCCCTCAAGGGGAGCCTTTATTTGCTGCTATTTTTTATGTCACTGTTCCAGCCTCAGCACCGTCACGCTCACCGGCGGCAGCTCCATGGCATCGCGATAGATCGGGCCAAAGGGGTTCGTACCGGCGTGCACGCCGTCGGCCAGCTTGCGCCAGCTGCCGATGGGCAGACTGACCCACTGGTGGGTGCGCTCGGGGTTGTAGTAGACGACCACCACATCCTTGGGGTCGGGGCTTTCGGGGATGAACCCGATGAGCCACCCCTGCAGTGCCAGCACAAAGGGCTGCGGCTCACCGTAGGCCCCGGCAATGCGGGCGCAGGTGCGGCGGATGGCCAGCATACCGCGATAAAATGCCGTTAATGCGGCAAATTCCGGGCGGTGCGCCCGTGTCCAGTCCAGCTTGTTGGTCTCCAGCGGGCCTTTGTAGCTGTTGTGGTCGCCGTGCTTGGTGCGGCCCCACTCCTCGCCCGCCTGCATAAAGGGCAGACCCTGGCAGGTCAGGTAGATGCCCGCCGTCATGCGGTTCTGTGCCAGCAAATCGGCGTCGGGGCAGTCGTAATCGCCGCGGCGGCCCACGGCGGCCAGCTTGTCCCAGAGCGTGTAGTTGTCGTGGGCGGAGACGTACTGCACGACCTGCCCGGCGCGCTTGGGCCAGAAGCCGTGTGCGCCGCTGCGCCACGCGCTGATCGAGTGCAGCACATCGTAGCCATGCTGCGGTGCGCCGTTGACATAGCCCGCGTTGGCCGCGTCAAAGACGTTGCCCTTGATGCAGTCCCGCGTGTCATCGCAGAAAAATCCGATGCGCTCATGCAGCGCGTCGAGGGCGCGCTTGTCGGCGGGGCGTGCGCCGCCTTCAAGGTTCGTGCCGCCGCCCATCCAGGGCTCGCCGTACAGTAAAATACTCTCGCCGCCGGGCAGACTGTCCAGCGCGGCGCGGATGGCGTTCATCGTGTCCACGTCTTCCAGCGCCATCAGGTCAAAGCGGAAACCGTCGATGTGGTAGGCTGTGGCCCAGTACAGCACCGACTCGACCACGTATTTGCGCACCATCGGGCGCTCGCTGGCCAGGTCACAGCCGCAGCCGGAGCCGTTGGTCATCATGCCGTTGGGCCAGCGGCGGTTCCAGTAGCCGGGCACGGTGCGCTCCAGATTGCTCTCGCCGTGGTAGGTGTGGTTGTAGACGACGTCCATCACGACGCCCAGCCCCGCGCGGTGCAGCGCGGCGACCATGGCGCGGCACTCCTTGACGCGCACCTCGCCGTGGAACGGGTCGGTGGCAAAGCTGCCCTCGGGTACGTTGTAGTTCTGCGGGTCGTAGCCCCAGTTGTAGCCGCCGTCGGGGCGGGACTCGTCCACCGTGGCGTAGTCGTAGATGGGCTGTAATTGCACATGGCTGATGCCCAGATTTTTCAGATAATTCAGGCAGGTCGGGTGTTCGCCGTCGTTGTCCAGCGTGGAGTCATCGGGCGTGAAGCCCATGAACTTGCCGCGCCACTCCGGGCGCACACCGCTGTGCCCGTCAGCGGAAAAGTCCGCCACATGCACCTCCCACACGCTGCGGGCGTGGGCCGGGATTTCGGGGCGCCGGTCCTGCTCCCAGCCGTCGGGGGCGGCCTGTGTCAGGTCAACCACCATGCCGCGGGTGCCGTTGGCCCCGGCGCTGCGGGCGTAGGGGTCCACGACCTCATGCACGCGGCCATCCGGGAAGTAGATGCGGTAGATGTAATACGTCCCGTGCAGGTTGCCGGGCAGCACAATGGCCCAGATGCCGCCATCGCCGCGGCGCATTTCGTGTACGCCCAGCTCTTTCGCGCCCGGCTCGGCGTCGGTGCCGGTGGCATACAGGCAGACCACGACCCCGCAGGCAGTGGGAGCCCACAGCTTGAAGGTGGTTCCCTCCGCCGTTGGATTTGCGCCGAGGTCGCTGCCGTGGTAATAGGGCAGCTCACAGGCCTGATGCCAGTTCATGAGTGATCGCTCCTTACAAATAGTCTGCATTTATTGTAGCAGGTAGAGCGACAGTTTGCAAGGGAAACGTTTCAACGCCCAGCGGAAACCTCTGCATCCGGTATCCCATGTAAAGAAGCCATACACAAGCAAAAATCCCCTGCCCGTGCGGACAGGGGATGCGGTTGCTTATAGAGGTGGATCACTCGCCCAGATGCCAGATGTCCTTGTTGTACTCGGCAATCGTGCGGTCACTGCTGAACAGGCCGGCCTTGGCAATGTTGATGACGCACTTCTTGCGCCAGCCCAGCGGGTCGCAGGCGTAGTCGCTCAGGGCCTGACCCTTGCGCACCACATAGGCGTTGAAGTCGGGCAGCGTCTGGAACCAGTCCTTCCAGACCAACTCGTCGTGCAGGCGGCGCAGGTTTTCCTCATGCCCGGCGGCCAGCATCTCCGGCCCGACGAGGAAATCGACGGCGCGGCGGATGTTGGGGTCACCCTCCACCCACTGGCTGGCCTGATAGTCGCCCATCTCATAGCGGTGGATGACCTGATCGGACGTCTGGCCGAAGATATAGATGTTCTCATCGCCGACCTGCTGACAGATCTCGACGTTCGCACCGTCCATCGTGCCCAGCGTCAGCGCACCGTTGAGCATGAACTTCATGTTGCCGGTGCCGGACGCCTCCTTGGAGGCCAGCGAGATCTGCTCCGACAGGTCGCAGGCGGGGATGAGCTTCTCAGCGGCGGTGACGTTGTAGTTTTCCACAAAGACAACCTGCAGATACTTCGACACAACCGGGTCCGCCGCAATGACCTTAGAGAGGGTCAGCAGGGCGTGGATGATGTCCTTGGCAATCGTGTACGCCGGGGCGGCCTTGGCACCGAAGATGCTGACCAGCGGCGTGGCGGGCAAATGCCCGGCCTTGATCTCATGATACTGGTGGATCAGGTAGAGCAGGTTCAGCTGCTGGCGCTTGTACTCATGCAGGCGCTTGGACTGGATGTCGAACATTGCATCCGGGTCAACGGTGATGTTCTGCGTGCGGTGCAGCCAGTCGGCCAGTGCGCGCTTGTTCTGCGCCTTGACGGCGGAGAACTGCTGCAAAATATCGACATTTTCCGTGTAGGGCAGCAGTTTTTCAAGCTCGGCGGCGTCCTTGCGGAAGCCGGAACCGATGAGCTTTTCGATCTCGGCGGTCAGTGCCGGGTCGCACTCCAGCAGCCAGCGGCGGAAGGTGATGCCGTTGGTCTTATTGTTGAATTTTTCGGGGTAGAGCTGGTAAAAGCCGTGCAGCTCGCTGTTTTTCAGGATCTCGGTGTGCAGATGGGCAACGCCGTTCGTCGAGTGGGTGAAGTGGATGTCCATGTGGGCCATGTGAACGCGGTCGTCCCCGTCGATGATGGCCAGACTCTCGTCGGTGGTGCGGGTGCGGGCCAGCGTGTCGAGCTTTTCAATGATGGGCATGAGCTGCGGCACGACGGCGTCCAGATAGGCGCGGGGCCACTTTTCGAGCGCCTCGGCCAGAATGGTGTGGTTCGTGTAGGCACAGGTCTTTGTGACGATCTCGACGGCCTCGTCAAAGTCGATGCCCTTCTCCCCCAGCAGGCGGATCAGCTCGGGGATAACCATGCTGGGGTGGGTGTCGTTGATCTGGATGGCGGCGTAGTCGGCCAGATCGTGGTAATCACAGCCGCGGGCGGCGCACTCGGCCAGAATCAGCTGGGCCCCGGCGGAAACCATCAGGTACTGCTGGTAGACGCGCAGACGGCGTCCGGCCTCGTCGGAGTCATCGGGATACAGGAAAAGCGTCAGGTTTTTGTCGATGTCGGTCTTGTCGAACGTGATGCCGTCGTGGACGATGCTCTCATCAATGGTGTCGAGATCGAACAGATTCAGCGTGTTCGTGCGGCCCTCGTAGCCCGTGACGGCCAGCTTGTACAGACGGGCGCTGTAGGTCTTGCCGGCCAGCTCGACGGGATAGACCGTATCCGTTTTTTCCGCCCAGGAGTGGGCGGTCAGCCACGGGTCGGGCAGCTCATTCTGGACGCCGTCCTTGAAGGACTGGTGGAACAGGCCGAAGTGATACCGCAGGCCGACACCGTCGCCGGGCAGGTTCAGTGTGGCGAGGGAGTCAAGGAAACAGGCGGCCAGACGGCCCAGCCCGCCGTTGCCAAGGCTGGGCTCCGGCTCGACCTCCTCAATATCGGACAGGTTTTTCCCGGCAGCGGCCAGCGCGGCGCGGGTGTCGTCGTACAGCCCTAAATTGATAAGGTTGTTGGACAGCAGCTTGCCGATCAGAAACTCGGCGCTGATATAGTAGAGCTTGCGGCCCGTGACGGGACGGACGCGGGCGGCGCTCTGTTCGCGGACGATGTCCAGCAGGGCCAGATAGATTTCCTGATCCGTGCAGGCGGTCAGGGGCTTGTTGGTTCTGGCTTCCATCGCAGCAGTCATATTCATAAGAGGTTCCCTCCATTCGTGTATGAGCTTCTTGGATACAACTTGGTTATACCACACAAAACGTGCATCTGGCTTGCAAAATACCCGCAACTTATGGTACAATACTATCATGCGAGGTGAAAATATGGCGAAACAAGAGCGTTTACGCGAAGCAAAGCAACACGGGGCCGCGTGGTTCCCGTTCAATATCTACCCGTGCACGATCCCGAAGGACTTCCCGCAGGTGGCGCTGCACTGGCAGGACAGTATGGAGCTGGTCTTTGTCAAAAAAGGGCGCGGCATCGTGCAGGCCGGGCTGACGACCTACACGGCACAGGCGGGCGACATTTACGTGTTTGCCCCCGGCGTACTGCACGCCCTGCGCCAGCTGCCCGGTGAGGCAATGGAATATGAGAACATCATCTTTGAGCTGGAGCTGCTGGGTGGCGCCGGTGACATCTGTGCCGAGAAGTACCTGCTGCCGCTGCAGAGCGGACGTCTGGCTCTGCCCATGCGCCTTGGCCCGGAAGACTGGGGCTACAACTGGGCGGTGCGGTGCCTGCACGCGGCGGAGGAATTCAACAAGATCAAAGACGTGGGATATGAACTCTGTATAAAGGGCGAGCTGCTGCTGTTTCTGGCGGCGCTGGTGGGCCGCACCGGAGACCTGCCCCCTGCCGATACCCCCGATACCCGGCGGCTGAAAACCGTGGTGCAGCTTGTGAATGAGGGCTACGCGGGGGCGCTGCATGTGACCGACGCAGCGGCGGCCTGCGGATGCAGCCCCAGCCATTTTATGCGCTGGTTCAAGAAAATGACCGGCCAGGGCTTTACCGAATACCTGAACGAGCAACGCCTGAACGCCGCCGCCGATGCCCTGCGCAGCGGCAGCGACACCGTGCTGGCGATTGCGGAGCAATGCGGATTTGAGAATTTGTCCTACTTCAACCGTCTGTTCAAAAAGCGGTATGGGATGACGCCGCGGGAATACAGGGGGAGATAATAAAAAAGCCTTCCCCCGAGGGGGAAGGTGGCCCGAAAGGCCGGATGAGGAGCGAGTCTGCGGCGAAATCCCGTGAACGGGTGGCTGCGGAAGCTTTGCCCTCATCAGTCCGCTTCGCGGACAGCTTCCCCCGCGGGGGAAGCCTGAAATTATGCCTTTTTGCTGTAATCCCGTGCGCCGTAAATCGCCGTGCCGACGCGTACGATGGTCGCGCCCTCGGCGATGGCGGCGGCGTAGTCGTGGCTCATGCCCATGGACAGAATGTCCATCTGTGCCCGGTCATAGTGCTGGGCGTCGGCTCTGGCCAAAAGCTCCCGCATCTGTGCAAAAAAGCGGCGGGTCTCGGTGTCGTCGGCGTCGGCGGGCGGGATCGCCATCAGGCCGCGCAGACGGATGTGCTCCCTGGCGGCGGCAGCCTCCAAAAGCGGGAACAGGCTGTCGGCGTCCACGCCACTCTTGCTGGTCTCCTCGCCGATGTTGATCTCGACAAGAATGTCCTGCACCAGCCCCAGACGGGCCGCGGCGGCATCGATCTTATCCAAAAGGCGCGTGCTGTCCACGCTCTGGATCAGCGCGGCGCGGCCTACGACCTTGTTGACCTTGTTCGTCTGTAAATGCCCGATGAAGTGCCCGGGCTTGCCGTTGTAGGCGTTCGCGTCGGTCTTTTCGACCAGCTCCTGCACATGGTTTTCACCGAAAAGGTCAATGGGCAGGTCGGCGCTGCAGCGCACCTCCTCCACCGTGCGGGTCTTGCAGGCGGCGCAAAGGCGCACCTCTGCCGGGTCGCGGCCTGCGGCCTTGGCGGCAGCGGCCATCGTCTCACGGATCTTCGCGACGGCCTCGGCCATCTGCTGCTTCTGGGCTTCGGGAATCATCGCACTTCCTCCTGACTGTAAACGGCGCGGGAACCGCCGATGAACGGCGGACGGGTGCGGGCGCAGAGCAGAATTGCCTGCCCGATGTGGTCCATCGACAAGCGCACCGGCACAGCTACGCGGCGCAGGTGCATACCGATCAGCGTGCCGCCGATGTCCATGCCCGCGGCGGCCCTGACCTCCTCCACAAGGACGGGGTCGTTAAAGCGCTGCCAGCAGTTCGTGGCCCAGCTGCCGCCCGCGTGGGGCTGCGGAATGGCCGAGACGATCTGATAGCCGTTGGCCTTCGCGGCCTCGCGCTCAATGACGATAGAACGGTTCAGATGCTCACAGCACTGGGCGGCCAAATAGACGCCCTGCTCCTGCAATGGCGGCAGCACGCCCGCCAGCACGGCAGCGGCAGCCTCCATGCTGGAATCCTTGCCGATGCGCCCGCCCATGATCTCGCTGCTGGAGCAGCCGACCACAAAAATGTCCCCTGTTTCAAGGTGCGCAGCTTCGAGCAGTTCTTCCGTGGCCTGCCGTGCCTGCGCGGTAAGTTTTGCATAATCCACAGGTAATGCCCCCTTTGGTTACTATTATAGCAGGGGTGTCAATAAAAGAAAAGCCTTCCCCCGCGGGGGAAGGTGGCCCGTAGGGCCGGATGAGGGCGACCCTGCGGATATTGCTCATAAATGGGTGGCTGCGGGAGCTTTGCCCTCATCAGTCCGCTTCGCGGACAGCTTCCCCCGCGGGGGAAGCCTTAGAACCAACCTGCGTCAATTTGTCAAGCCGTCACATCCTCAAACTGACTGTTGTACAAATCGGCATAGAACCCGCCGGCTTCAATCAGCTCGTCGTGGGTGCCCTGCTCGACAATGTCGCCCTCGCGCATGACCAGGATCAAATCGGCATCGCGGATGGTGGACAGGCGGTGCGCGATGACGAAGCTCGTGCGGCCCTGCATCAGGCGGTCCATAGCCGTCTGGATGCGCTGCTCGGTGCGGGTGTCAACGCTCGATGTCGCCTCATCGAGGATCAGGATGCGGTTGTCCGCCAAAATCGTGCGGGCAATCGTCAAAAGCTGCTTCTGGCCTTGGCTGACGTTGGAGGCGTCCTCGTTCAGCTCCATCTGGTAGCCGCCGGGCAGCGTGCGGATAAAGTGGTCGGCGTTTGCAGCCTTCGCGGCGGCAATGACCTCCTCGTCCGTGGCATCCAGACGGCCATAGCGGATGTTCTCCATGATCGTGCCCTTGAACAGCCAGGTATCCTGCAGCACCATGCCGAAGCCCTCGCGCAGGTCGCTGCGGTCAAAGTCCCTGACGTTGTGGCCGTTCAGCAAGATTTCGCCGGAATCCACATCATAGAACCGCATGAGCAGCTTGACCATTGTGGTCTTGCCTGCGCCGGTGGGGCCGACGATGGCAACCTTCTGGCCGGGCTTGACATTGCAGCTGAAATTGTGGATGACGGTCTTTTCCGGCGTGTAGCCGAATTTTACATGGTCAAACGTGACCTGACCGTCGATGCAGGCGGGGTCGGCGCGGCGGGCGGGGTCTGCCAGCTGGTCCTCCTCGGGCTCGTTCAAAAATTCAAAGACGCGCTCGGCGGCGGCGGTCATGCTTTGCAGCATGTTGGACACCTGCGCCAGCTGCTGGATGGGCTGGGTGAAGTTCTTGACGTACTGGATGAACGCCTGAATATCGCCGATGGTGATGGCGCCCGCTGCGGCAAAAATGCTGCCGACGATGGCAACGGCCACATAGCCCAGGTTGCCCACAAAGTTCATGATGGGCTGCATCAGGCCGGACAAAAACTGCGATTTCCACGCGGATTCGTACAGCTTATCGTTCGCGGCGTTGAAGTCGTCCAGCACGGCGGCCTCGCGGTTGAACGCCTTGATGACGTTGTGGCCGGAGTAGACCTCCTCGACCTGGCCGTTGACAACGCCCAGTGTCGCCTGCTGCGCCTTGAAATACTTCTGGCTGAACTTGACGACCACCAGCACCAGCGCCAGCGAGACCGGCAGGATCAGCAGGGCAATCAGCGTCATTTTAGGGCTGATGGACAGCATCATGATGAGCACGCCGACCATCGTCGCAACGCTGGTGATCAGCTGGGTCACGCTCTGGTTCAGGCTCTGGCCCAGCGTATCCACGTCGTTTGTGATACGGGACAGCACCTCGCCGACGGTGCGCTTTTCAAAGTAGGCCAGCGGCAGGCGGTTGATCTTTTTGCTGATCTGGTCGCGGAAGTCGTAGCAGACCTTCTGCGACAGGCCGGACATGAGCCAGCCCTGAATGAAGCTGAACGCCGCGGACAGCAGGTACATGCCCAGCAGGAACAGCAGCACCTTGCCGATGTAGGCAAAGTCGATGCCGCCCACGCCGCGCAGCTTGGCGATCCAGCCGGTGGCCAGCGCCGTGGTGGCCTTAGCCAGGATCTTCGGCCCTGCAATGTTGAAAATGGTTGACAGAACAGCAAAAACAATGACGACGACCAGCGACAGCTTATACTTGCTCATAGCGGCCAGCAGCTGGCGCAGCGTGCCCTTGAAGTCCTTGGCGCGCTCCGTCGTCATGCGTCCGGGTCTTGGCATATCACTCACCCTCCTTCTGCAAATTCAGTTCCTTCTGGCTCAGCTGGCTGCGCGCAATTTCCTGATACGCGGGGCAGCTTTCCATCAGCTGGGCATGGGTACCCTTGCCGACGATGCGGCCCTCATCCAGCACCAGGATCTGGTTCGCGTGCAGCACGGTGGAGATGCGCTGCGCCACAATAATGACCGTGGCGTTGTCGGTTTTAGCCTTCAGCGCACGGCGCAGCGCCACGTCGGTCTTGTAGTCCAGCGCCGAGAAGCTGTCGTCAAACAGATAGATCTGCGGGTGCTTGGCAATGGCGCGGGCAATCGAAAGGCGCTGCTTCTGCCCGCCGGAGACGTTGCTGCCGCCCTGGGCAATCGGGCTGTCGAAGCCCTCGGGCTTGGCGGAGATGAACTCCGTGGCCTGGGCGATCTCGGCGGCCTGCTCTGCGTCGGTGTCGGTGATGTGGTCGCCGCCGAACTTCAGGTTGGATGTGATCGTGCCGCTGAACAGCACGCCCTTCTGCGGTACATAGCCCAGCTCGTCGTGCAGCTGTGCCTGGGTCATGTCGCGCACGTCAACGCCGTCAATCGTCACGCTGCCCTCGGTCACATCGTAGAAGCGCGGGATCAGGTTGAGCAGCGTAGATTTGCCGCAGCCCGTGGAGCCGATGATGGCCGTTGTCTCGCCGGGTCTGGCCGTGAAGCTGATGTGCTCGAGCGCGTCCTCGTCGGAGCCGGGATAGCGGAAGCTGACGTCATGGAACGCCACAACGCCGTGGGTGCCGTCCGCGGGCAGTGCCTTGGGCGCAGCGGGGTCATGGATGGTCGAGGGGGTCTTGATGACCTCGTCAATGCGGTCCGCAGCCACACCGGCGCGGGGCAGCATGACGGCGACCATCGAGAGCATGAGGAACGACATGACGATCTGCATCGTGTAGGTGATGAACGCAATCATCTCACCCACCTGCATGCTACCCAGATCCATCGCCTTGCCGCCGAACCAGACGATGAGCAGGCTCGTGCCGTTCATGATGAGCGTCATAAACGGCATCATGGCGACCATCGTGCGGTTGGTGAACAGCTGGGTCTTCATCAGGTCGGTGTTGGCCCTGTCAAAGCGCTTTTCCTCAAATGCCTCGCGGCTGAACGCGCGGATGGGCATAATGCCGGTCAGGATTTCGCGGCTGACAAGGTTCAGCCGATCCACCAAAACTTGCATCTGCTTGAATTTCGGCATGGCTACGTTCATCAAAACGGCGATGAGCGCCAGCAGCGCGGCCACGGCCACAAAGATGATCCATTCCAGCCCCGTGTTGCCGCTGGCAACGTGCATAATGCCGCCAATGCCCAAAATGGGCGCGTAGGCCACCATGCGCAGCAGGATCACACAGACGAACTGCACCTGCTGGATGTCGTTCGTGGTGCGGGTAATCAGCGAAGCAGTGGAAAATTTTTCGATTTCGGCGTTGGAGTAGCCGACGACGGTCCTGAACACGTCGCGGCGCAGGTCGCGGCCAATGGCGGCAGAGACGCGGGACGCGATAAAGCCTACGGCGACGGCCACGGCAACCATCAGCAGCGTTAAAGCCAGCATCTGGCCGCCCGTGCGCAGCAGATAGGACATTTGCACGTCATGGGCAATGCCCTGGGCGTCGTATTCCAGCGCGACGAGCAGCATGGCCTGGCTGGACAGGCTGTTGGCGACGGTCTCGTCCAGCTGGGCGAGACCGTCCGTCAGCTGGCTCTGCAGCATTTCCCGTGCGCCGGGGGCCTGGGACGCGGCGGCCAGCTGCGTGGCGACGGCGTCAAGGTCATAGGCCGTGGGGAACACAGTGTCGGTGGTACCGGCGGCAGTGGCGGCATTCTTCGCCGCGGCCATGTACAGCACAACGTCCGGCGTTGTGAACGCATTTTCCAGCGCGGCGGTGTCCGCGTCCGGGTTCAGTGTGCGCATACCGTCCGCGTCGGGGTCGGAGTAGGCTTCGTCCGCCAGTGCGGCGTCGTCCTCGGACATGAGCAGCTCGAGCGCCTGCAGCGTTGTGCTGCGGACGGTGTCGGGCACGGGGCTTTCAATGCCGCCCTGCTGGATGCCGGTGTCCACAATTTTGCTTGTGTAGTCGGGCAGGCTTAAATCGCAGTATGCCTGCACGATGAGCAGCGCAACGACGGCCAGGCAGGCCGCCCAGTGCCGCCCCAGCTGCTTAAAAATTTTCGTCATGCGGGGGTTCTCCTTTCAAATCGGTTTTCATAGCGGCGTTCTCGGCCTCGATGGCGGCGAGCAGAGCGTCCTTTACGGCGTTGGCCTGCGCCAGCTGCTCCGGGGTCAGCCGCGCCATGATGCGGGCAAAGTAGTCGTTCATGGCCTGCTCATTGGTTTTGCGGGCGCGCTCCCCTGCCGGGGTGATGCGCACCAGCGTCTTGCGGCGGTCCTTGGGGTCGGTCTCGCGGACGATGTGGCCGTCCTGCTCCATCTGGCGCAGCCCGCGGGAAATCGCCGGCATAGGCTGGTGCATCTGCCGCGCAATGTCCGAGACATAGATTGCGCCGTCGCGGCCGTGCTGCTCAATGAGATTGTACAGACTTTGCAGCATGCCATAGCGGCATTTGGGCTGCCCGGCCAGTGCCATGCGCATCCCGCGCCTGGACAGTGTGTGCAGCCTCGCCACAAAGCGGAATACCCCGCTCAGATAAGGGGTTTCAGTGCCCATTGGTGAACACCTCCTGTTAATAGTTGGCTTATGTTAATTATTAAACGTGATAATAATACACCCTCCTGCACCGCGGTGCAAGAGGGTGTAAGGAAGTTTTAAGATTTGTTCATAAAGTGGGGAGAAAGGCCTCCCTTGTCAAAGGGAGGCTTTAGGCTTATTCCTTCACACACGCAAGATTGCTCAGCGTCACACCCTTGCACAGCCCCAGCGGCAGGGCGACGGACGGCTTGGTGATGGTAATGTCCTTAAAGACAATGTCCTCGACCTCATAGCCCGGCTTGTCAAAACCCGCGATCTCGATCGGGGCGGCATCGTGCCGGCTGCGGTCATGGTCCAGCACCTCGGCGGTCAGGGTCAGCCGCTCAAAGAAGCAGTGCTCGAGCTTCGGCGGGGCCCCGGCGGGCACACCGTCGTCATTGTACGGTACGCTGTGCAGCATGACGCGGGGCGTGATGCAGTCCCGCACAGTCACGCCGCGCACATAGCCGCCGCGCTTGGGCGTGGCCTTGATCTCGATGCCGGAGAGTGAGTTCGCCAGATCGCAGTCCCAGATCTGCACGTCCTCCACGCCGCCGCTCATCTCGCTGCCGATGCAGATGCCGTGGCCGCAGTCGCTGCGGCAGTCAAACACCCGGATATGCGCGCAGGGACGGTTGATTTCGTTGCCCTCGGGGTTCTTGCCGCTCTTGATGGCGACAGCGTCGTCCCCCGTGGAGAACTCCGACGCAAACAGCGTGCAGTTCGTTGAGGAATCCGGGTCCCAGCCGTCGCCGTTCCAGACGCCCTCGGACACAAAGGTGCAGTGGTCGGTCTGGATGTCGTCGCAGTAGATCATGTGGACGTTCCAGGACGGGCCGTTTTTCAGCGTGATACCGCTGATCCAGACGTTCTCACAGTTGCTTAAATTGATAAGCCGCGGGCGGACGCGGCCCGGGATCGTGTCGCTGTTCTCGCAGCTTTCGACGAGCTCCCGGTTGTCGTCCAGAAAGCTCTTGATGCGGGCACGCTCGTCCTCGATGATCTTGCGGGCCAGCTCCTGCCCGCCGCCGCAGATCGTGCCCTTGCCGCGGATGATGATATTGCGGCAGTTCGGGCCGGTCTTGTGGTTCATGTCGCCCGCGTTCAAAAGGCTTGAGTAGCAGCGCATCTCGGTTCCCTCAAATCGGCTGGGGATGCGGGGCGAATAGTCGTGAATGTTCGTTGTGCCCTGCAGGACCGCGCCCTTGGCCAGATAAATTTCCAGATCGCTGTGCAGCCGCAGTGCGCCGGTCAGGAAATCGCCCGCCGGCACGTACAGAATATCGTCCGCGCCGCAGTCGTTGATGGCCCTCTGTAAATTGTCGGTGTTCAGGATATGGCCGTCGCCCTTGCAGAAGTAGGGCGCGGCGGTAATGTCGATGCGGCGTTTTTCCCTGCCGAACTGCAGCGTGGCCGAGCCGATGCAGTAGCTGCCGCTGACCACGTCCACCCGGAAGGCACTGCCGTAGCTCAGCCCTTCTATCGTAAAATGGGTGCGGTCTGTGCGGCCAATGGCCTCACCGTTCAGGGAGACCGTGTATTCCGCCCCGCTGGGCGCGGCGGCGGGCTTATCCCAGTACAGCACCGCGTAATCTTCGGTGCAGCGTATATTCAAATTGCCTTGTTTCATGGTGACGTCCTTTGGTTATGGGGAGTTTGCTCTTTCTTACATATTGTACCACAGTGTGCGCGTTTATCCAAGACTTGGGGGTGACAAAATACGCGGGCTGAAACGCTGCAGGTTTTTACACTTTGCAAGGTTGACATTTATAATCACATCTGCATAGTAGGGATATAGAGAAGTAGGGGCCGGGCATGCCCGGCCCGCGGCTTTGCCCATAGAACTCGTTTACGGGCGAGAGAGGAACGATACATGTTAAACCGGTTTTCACGCACGCAATTACTGCTCGGCAAGGAGGGCATGGACCGGCTGCTTTGCTTTTGTGCGGGATGTATGGTACAATAGGAAAACACTGTAGGGGCCGGGCATGCCCGGCCCGCGGCCTGCCCATAAGCAGGCGTCCCCCGTGAAGCTGCGGGCCGCACATGTGCGGCCCCTGCTGCGCGGCGATTTATACTGCACGAAAGGAGCTGCCATGGACAAGGCTATATTTGAAACGGCCCATCTGGCGGCCCTGAACGACCAGCAGCGCGCGGCGGTGGAGGCGGTCAACGGCCCGGTGCTGCTGCTGGCGGTGCCGGGCAGCGGCAAAACCACCGTGCTCATCACCCGGCTTGGCTATATGACCGAGGTCTGCGGCATTGCGCCGGAAGCCATCCTGACAATGACCTACACCGTCGCCGCCACGCAGGAGATGCGCACCCGGTTCGCGGCGCGGTTCGGCGGCGAATTGGCCGCACGGCTGGAGTTCCGCACCATCAACGGTGTGGCGGCGCGCATCATCGCGCTGTACAGCCGCATGTATGGCCGTACCCCGCCGGAGCTCATCCGCAATGAGAGCGAGACTACGCCGCTGCTCATGCGGCTATGGCAGGACACAAACCACGAGTACCCCGCCGAGAGCACGGTCAAGGATCTGCGCACGGCCATCACCTACATTAAAAATATGTGCATGACCGACGCGGAATTGGACGAGCTGGAAACCGAAATTGAGAATCTGCCCGACCTGTACCGCGGCTACCAGAAGGCGCTGAAGGCCGCGCACAAAATGGACTACGACGACCAGCTCTGCTTTGCGCTGCAAATCCTGCGCGGTGCGCCCGCGGTTGCGGCGGCATTCCGCAAACGGTACAAGTATTTCTGCGTCGATGAGTCGCAGGATACGTCCAAGGTACAGCATGAAATTATCCGCGTGCTGGCGCAGGAAAGCGGCAATATCTTTATGGTCGGCGACGAGGACCAGAGCATTTACGGCTTCCGCGCCGCCTACCCCCAGGCGCTGATGGACTTTGAGAAGACCTATCCCGGCGCACAGATTTTGCTGATGGAGCAGAACTATCGCTCCACAGAGCCGATTCTGGAGGCTGCCAACCGCTTTGTGGCGCGCAACCGCTATCGCCGCCCCAAGACCATCGCGCCGACGCAGGGCCCCGGCGCACCGCTGCAGATCGTTACCGTGCCGCGCCGCGCCGACCAGCTGCCATTCTTGTTTGAGACGGCGCAGCACTGCGATACCGGGACGGCGGTGCTGTTCCGCAACCACGAGAGCGCACTGCCCATCATCGACCTGTGCGAGCGGCGGGGCATCCCCTACGCCTGCAAAGCGGTGGACCAGACCTTTTTTACCAACAAGATCGTCCGCGATGTGACCGATATTTTCACGCTGGCCGCACACCCCGCGGATGGGGAAACTTTTCTGCGCTGCTACTACAAATTCGGCGTGCCCGTCACCCGCGCACAGGCGCTGTTTGCCTGCAATCAGGCGCGGCAGTACGGGCAGGGCTGCTGGACGGCCCTGCTGAATGAGGACAGCATCCGTCCGCGCACCCGCGCCGCCATGGCTGACGTGGCGGACGGTCTGGCGCGTCTGCCCAAAATGGCCGCGGACGATGCGGTGCGTTTCCTGGCCGACCAGCTGGGCTACGGCAAATATCTGGACAAAAGCGGCATGGACCGCACAAAGCTGGCCGTGCTGGAAATGCTCGGCGCACAGGAGCCGACGCCGCGGCACCTGCTGCGGCGGCTGGAAAAGCTGCGCAGCATCATACAAAACCATGAGAATCCGCCCGGGTGCAGTTTTTTGCTTTCGACGATCCACTCGGCCAAGGGGCTGGAATATGACCGGGTCATTTTGTTGGATGTGCTGGACGGCATTCTGCCCGCCAAGCCAGAGCTGTGCTGCCGCACGCCCGGTGAGACACAGCAGTATGAGGAGGACCGGCGGCTGTTTTACGTGGCCATGACCCGCGCGCGGCAGCAGTTGGTGCTGTTTGACTGCGCGGCGGAGCGCTCGACCTTTGTGGATGAGGTGCTGTCCGGTCTGCCCGGCCACCGCAAACGCCACGACGCCGAGCCCGCGGGCCGCCGCACACCCCCGC
>OLPY01000728.1_pt1 | contig 26649 bp, 27 predicted proteins | sample 1672481 | NCBI WGS metagenome assembly OLPY01 (sample SAMEA3136691, study PRJEB25190) | human gut metagenome | biome: human gut; feature: human-associated habitat; material: faeces | place: Austria | collected 2013 | reverse complement strand
GCAGCCAGCGTGGCACCCGGGGCCAGGATCAGCACCCGCTTGCCCGCAAAGGCAGTGTGCAGGGCGGCGATGGCAGCTTCGTCGTCGATGCGGCGGTTCTTGTACTCGGTGTAGAGCTTGTCCGCGTAGGCGGCGTCGAAGGCGGTCTTTTTGCCGGGGTCGATGGCCGCCAGCAGGTGGTTGATGTCCCGGTTGGTCAGGTCGCCCTTGTGGAGGTAATGCTCGGCGTAATTGCGGTGCAGGTTGAACCGGGCGGACAGGAAGTAGGCCGGGGAATAGCCCCAGGCGCTTTCGCCCTTGATGGGGGCAATGTGATCCTGGATGGCGTCCATGATCTCATCCAGATCGTAGTGGGTGTTGAGGTTTTCGTTGCAGTAGTCGGCCACCAGCTCGATGGGCAGGTTGCCGGGGGTGCGGCCCATGCCGTTCAGGCTGCCGTCCACGGTCTTGTCCCGCAGCAGCGGCTTATCGAGAAACTCCTGCGCCAGGCAGAAGCTTAATGCCATATTTTCATGCAGATGGAGGCCTAAGCGGATGTCCGGGGCCAGGTTATGGTCGGCCAGGCTGACGATGCGCTCTAAATCCCGGCGGCGCATGCTGCCGAAGGTATCCACAATGGAGAACTGCCACGGGTGGATGGCGTTGACCTGGTCAAAGATCCACAGCAGGTCCTTGTCGGCGTAGCCCATAATGTTGATGGGGTTGATGGACAGCTTGTAGCCCCGGGCCTTGACCTCGCGGGCAAAGTCCATGCCGTCGCGGATGTCGTAGTCATGGGCGGTGATGCGGATGATCTCGATGCCGTGGCCGTCATAGGGGGAGAGCTTCGAGATGTCGTAGTTGGAGCGCATGGCCATGCCGGAGTAGATGGTGTGGCCGCGCTGGGATTCCGGCGGCAGCAGGCGGTTCAGCTCCTCGATGGTGTTGCAGACGGTGACGTCGGGGTCGTAGCCGTCCACATTGCGCAGGAAGCCGACCTCGACGATGTCAGTGCCGGCACGGGTCAGGGATTGGATGATGCGGCGGGCGGAGCCAAGGCCCCAGTGCCAATCGTTGATATAACCGCCGTCACGCAGGGTGCAATCCAGCAGTTTTACATCAGCCATGCTGTTTCTCCTTTAAAATCGTGTTGACAAGGGCCAGATCCTTGGGGGTGTCCACGCTGACGGTCTTGTAGGGGCTTACGATGGCGTGGACCTTGTGGCCGTTTTCAATAAAGCGCATCATATCGTTCTCTTCGGCTTTTTCCAGGATGGATTTGGGGGTGGCGTGGTAGAACGCCAGCGCCTGCTTGCTGTACAGCTGGATGCCGGTGACCTTCTCGTACTCGAAGTCGAGGGTGCCTTTCGGGTAGGGGATGGGGCTGCGGGAGATGAGCAGGATCTCCCGCGCCGCATTGGTGACGACCTTCTGGTTGGAAAAGTCGATGACGTCGGCGGGATGCTCCATAATGTTGGTGAGGACGGCGACGTAGCAGGGGTCCTCGGGCAGGGTATCCGGCAGGATGAGGTCAAAGGCGGCGGGGTTGACCAGCGGCTCGTCGCCCATCAGCTGCAGGTAAAGGTCGGCATCCTCGACGGTGCTGACCTCCCAGATGCGGCCGGTAGGGGTATCGTGGTCGGGGCTGGTCATCAGATAGCGCATGCCGTAGGTCTTGCAGGCATCGGCGATGCGCTCGTCATCGGTAGCGATGAGGACGTCGTCCAGCTTGGGGCAGGCTTTGGCGGCCTGGTAGACCCACCAGATCATGGGTTTGCCCAGCACATCCGCCAGCGGCTTGCCGGGCATACGGGTGCTTGCATAACGGGCAGGGATCACAGCGATTGTTTTCATAAAGATACCTCGCTTTGCAGGGCGCTGCCAATTGTCTGGCATACGCCGGGAAAATTTTTATCTATATCCAGATTGGTGAAGCGTAATACGGTAAGATGGTTGGCGGTAAAATACGCAGTGCGGCGGGCATCGGCCTGCTGTTGTTCCGGCGTATAATGCTGGGAACCGTCCAGTTCAACGATAAGGCGGGCGCTGGCACAGTAGAAATCGGCAATGTAGCCGCCAATGGCCTTTTGGCGCTGAAATCGCACAGGACAGTTGCGGAGATAGTTATACCAAAGTTTGCGCTCCCACGGTGTCATGTTCTTGCGCAGATGCCGCGCAAGAGGAATGTTGCGTGGGTTGTAGGTGCGCATGGGGGCCTCCTTGGGTGAGATAGAGAATGAGACTCTGGAATTGGCGGACGCAGAATCACAGCCGCGCAGCGGGAGACCCCGTCGGCAGGAGGGAGAGACAGACTTACGGATTAACGGCTGCTGGATTTGCTGTCTCTCCCTTGCATGCCTCCAACGGAAGTAGCAGCTAAAGGCACTGTCTCTCCCCCACCCGCCTCCGGCGGGAGCCCCCTCGCAGAGGGGGCCTCTCTAACGCTCTGCAATTTTATAGTAGTCGTCTAAAATTGTAGAGGAATCTAGCCCCAACGGGGCTGTTTCGGAGGAGGATGCAAAGACGTTAAGAAAAACGCAGCACTCCTGCGTTTTTTAGTCTTTGCATTCTCCGACCTCATCTTCGGGGTTCCTAGGGGCGTGCAGCCCCTAGGGCGGGGTCCGCTGCCTCGCAACAGCGGGACTTTTTTCGCTTCCTTTTTTGGTCACAAAAAAGGATGACCTGACGGCAGGATGCCGTTAAGAAAGAGAGAGCGGGCGCAGGGTGCCCGCGAACGGGGGGCGGACATTTAATTCAAAAGAGCCTGGGCCTCCTCAAGGGAGAGAAGAATCTTCTCATCCGCCGCAGTAAACGCACGAAGCACAAAGCTTTGGACTGTGACGGCGCGGGCGAATTTGAAGGGAAGGCAGAAGTTCAGCACTTCGCTGGGCATCGTGCGCTCTAAGATTACCGCGTCGGGGAACAGGGCGTGGTAGTCGGTGGTGTCCCGCGGGTGGGTCTTGATGAACAGCGGCCCGGCGGTGTATTTGGCGGCGACCGCTTTGAACATCGCGTTCTGCTCAGCTTGTGTCATCAGGCCGTCCTCCACAAAGCTGCGGGGCAAAAGCAGGGTGGCCCCGGCGGCATTTTCGGGCAGGGGCTGGGTGAGAAAAACACTGCGCACCATCGCTTTTTCGGCGTCGGTCAGGCTTTCCAGCAGTTCGCGCTTGCTGTCGGTTACCAAGCGGCTGGCGGGGAACAGCGTGCATTTCGCGGCGTCCTCGCTTTCCACTTTTGCGCACCACGGGCTGTCGCCCCAGTAAAGGTAGCCTTTTCCGGTGCGCCGCTTCCCGGCAAAATCGGGGGCGGCGCGCTGGTCGGTGACAAGGTGCTGGTCGGGGCCGAGAGTGCTGGCGAAGGTGTCCTCGCACAGGATATACCCGGCATGGCAATCCTGCAGGTAGCGGCCCAGCACGCTCCAATCGTTGTGGATGCGCACCTCGTTATAGGCGGCGCGGGTAAAGCGCCAGCCGCACAGCTTCTCGAACGCCCGGCGGGCGCGCCGGGCGGCGAAGGGACCGGTGACGGTGCCCGGCCAGCGGGTCTCGTCCACGATAACGACTTTGACAGCGCCGGTGGCCTCCAGCTTTTTAGCCAGAGATTGCGGCTCCGGCACGGCGGCGGAAAGCACCATGGTGTGGGGCTGGCCGTCAGTGCGGGAGGCCCGCAGCAGGTCGACAAGCACCTGATAGGCGGTGTGGCAGATGTAAAGATTCGGCTTCATGAAAAATTATTCTCCGTCCGCCAGCAGCTTGACCGGCGGGAAGTGGATGCGGCCCCAGCCGGAGGCCCACTCGGGCATGGTCAGGTCGCTGTTGGTGACCTCGAAGGCAAACTCGGTCACGGGCTTGTCCAGGCAGACGGCCTGGGCCAGCGCGCCATCAAAGATGTCGAGGTAGAAGAAATACTGGCCCTCGCCCAAAAGACTTGGGTCGAACTCAAACACCGTGGTGTAGAGTTTGCCCGGCTCGGCGGCGCCCAGGTCCACCGGGTGGGTGATGCCCACGGGGCTGGAATCCCGCGCGTGGAGGTTCATCTTCATGTGGATGCCGGTGAAAGGCTCGGACACGCGCCAGGTGATTTTCATTTTCATCTTCTCGGTGTCGGCAAACACGCTGGATTCCTTGCCCACAAAGTCGAGGGTCTCCAGCCGCAGGCGCTTGCCGGCGCTGCCGGTCATGCGGGCTACATCGGCCAGGTCGTAGTGGACGACGTTGACATCAGTAGTGTCCATGTAGACGGCGATGGCCTGTTCGACGTCGCCGTCGAAGATGACCCTGCCTTTATCCAGCACCACGCAGCGAGTGCACAGCTGGCGGATGGTGGACATGTTGTGGCTGACGTAGAGCACGGTGCGGCCGTCCTGGTTGGCGACATCGCTCATTTTGCCCAGGCATTTCTGCTGGAACTTCATGTCGCCCACGGCCAGGACCTCGTCCATGACCATGATCTCGCTGTCCAGATGGGCAGCGACGGCGAAGGCCAGCTTGACGAACATGCCGCTGGAATAGCGCTTGACGGGGGTGTCGATGAAGTCGCCGCACTCCGAAAATTCGATGATCTGGGGCAGTTTGGCGTCGATCTCGGCCTTGGTCATGCCCAAGATCGCGCCGTTCATATAGATGTTTTCGCGGCCGGTCATTTCGTTGTTGAAGCCGGTGCCGACTTCCAGCATGGAGGCCACGCGGCCGCGAATTTTGATCTCGCCCTCGGTGGGGGCGGTGATGCGGGACAGCAGCTTGAGCAGCGTGGATTTGCCCGCGCCGTTGCGGCCGATGATGCCCAGGGCCTCGCCCTGGTAGACGGTCAGGTCCACGCCGTTCAGTGCCATAAAGGTCTGGCCGAAGAGGCGCTGGTCGGTGCCAATGACGGTGTTGGGGTCCTCTTTGCCGCGGACGCGCGCCCACCAGCTTTGCAGGTCGTGGGTCAGCGTGCCGCCGCCGATCTGGCCGAGTTTGTACTGCTTTTTTAACCCCGTGACTTCGATAACGGGGCGTTTTTCGGTTGTAGCCATCTTGCGCCCCTCCTTACACGGTATCCATAAAGGTCTTTTCGATGCGGCTGAACAGCACCACGCCCAGCACCAGCGCCGCCGCGGTGAACACCAGGCTGTACACGATGCCAAAGGTGGTGACCGTGCCGGTACCCAGCGTTGCCATGCGGAAAATTTCGATGGGCGAGGTCATGGGGTTGAGCTGGACCAGAACTTTCAGGCGGGGGCTGGATTCCAACATGGACAGCGGGTAGACCACGGGGGAGGCGTACATCCACAGCTGTACGCCGAAGCCCACGGCAATGGCGAGGTCGCGGTACTTGGTGGTGAGCGACGACACGATGATGCCGACGCCCAGGCCCAGCAGCATGACCTCGAGGATGACGAAGGGGATGGCCAGCAGCCACAGCGTGAAGTGTATGCCGCTGCCGGTGGCGAAGAAGTAGATCCAGAAAATCAGGTACATGGCCGCCTGGATGAAGAAGTTGATGAGGCTGGTCAGCACCTGGCTGACGGGCATCGTCAGGCGCGGAAAGTACACCTTGCCGAATATCTGCGAGTTGGTGACAAAGGTGTTGGCCGTGTTGTTGACGCAGTTGGCGAAGAAAGTCCACAAGGTGTTGCCGGCCATGTAAAACAGGAAACCGGGCACGCCGTCGGTGGGCATATTGGCCATGCCGCCGAACACCACGTTGAAGATGATGGTGGTGATAAGCGGGTTGAGGATGATCCACGCGGGGCCCAAAATCGTTTGTTTATACAGCACGGTGAAGTTGCGCTTGACGAACATCACGATAAGGTCACGGTATTGCCAAAGCTCGTGCAGGTCGATGTCAAACCACCCGGTTTTGGGGCGGATGACGGTCGTCCAGCCATCGGCAGGGAGGGTATGATTGTTTTCAGCCATGGAGGGCACCTTTTCCTTTTATATAATGGGCGATAGTTTGCATACTGATAGATATTACATTTTACCATGAAATGGGGGAAAAAGCAACTGACCGTCGGGCTTTTAAACGTGCGGCAAAGATTCACAGAATTCTAACAAACCTTTTTGGTTTCGTTTAAGGTTTGGGGGATAGAATGGGGGTGTTCTCAGGGACGATAAAACAAAAACTTAGGAGTGATCCTTGATGAAAAAGATTCTTTGTGGAGCGATGGCGGCGGTTATGACCGTTTCGCTGGCGGGGTGCGCTAAGAGTGAGAGCGATACCACCGCAACGGCCGAGACGACCAGCGCCGAGGCCACTGTGGCCCAGGCTGGCAGCAGCTATACGGGTACTGTTACGGCGGTGTCGGCGGTATCACTGACCGTGGAGACTGAATCAGACGGCGAAGTGACCGTTACTGTGGGGAGCTACAGCACTAATGTGGATACCTCCGGTGCGGCGGTGGCTGATAGCTGGGACGATTACGCAGTAGATAAAGCGTAAAGTTGAATTTTTAATAGAGCAACGCCCCGCGCGGACACCCAAAACAGGTGCCTGCGCGGGGCATTTGTGGTATAATGGGGAAAAATACGCTATCGGGGTGGTCAGCCATGTTAAAAACCGAAAGATTGTTGCTGCGGAAATGGACGGAAGCGGATGCAGACAGTTTATTTCAATATGCCAGTGACCCGGAAGTGGGCCCTATTACAGGGTGGCCGCCCCATAAAAGTGTGGAGGAAAGTAAAGAGATCATCCGCAATGTGTTAAATGGGCCGGAGTGCTACGCAATTTGCGAAAAGGAAAATAACATTGCTATCGGCTCGATAGAATTGTGCTTAAACGGCAATACCAACATGACAACGCGCGACGATGCGTGCGAGCTGGGTTATTGGCTTGGTCAGCCCTTTTGGGGCAGGGGCTATATGCCGGAAGCGGCTAAAGAGTTACTGCGGCATGGATTTGAGGACCTTGGCATGGAAGTGGTCTGGTGCGGGTTTTATGACGGTAACCAAAAGTCCAAGCGCGTACAGGAAAAGCTGGGCTTTGTTTTTCACCATACCTGCAGTGAGGTGCCGGTGCCGCTTCTCCATGAAACGCGAGTGGAGCATGTAAATGTGATGACAAAAGAACACTGGGGAAAATGCTGTGCAGGCAGATGCTGAACCACCACAAGGCGACCGAAGAGGTATTGCGGCCCCAAGGCCGAGTCTCGCGCGCTATCGGAAGTAGCGGGGACTTTTTTGGTTCCTTTTGGGTCTCCAAAAGGAACACATAAAGGCAGAAAGCCGTAAAAAAAGAGAGCGGCCGCATGGTGGCCGCTCTCGTAAAGCGCAGAAGCTAAAAATTAAACGTTAAAAGTCTTATCCTTGATTTCCCCAACGACCTTGGCAGTGAAGGCTTCCAAATCCATCGTGGTAGTCTCGCCCTGGCGGTCGCGGACGCTGATGTTGTTGGCTTCGACTTCCTTGGCGCCGAGGACCAGCATATACGGCACGCGGTCGACCTGCTGGGCCTGGCGGATCTTGTAGCCGATCTTCTCGTTGGACTCATCCAGCACAACGCGGACACCGGCGGCCTGCAGCTTGGCGGTGACGTCCTTCGCATAGTCCAGCGTCTTTTCGCTGACGGGCAGGACCTTGACCTGCGTCGGGGCCAGCCAGGTGGGGAAGCGGCCCTTGGTCTCCTCGATCATATAGGCCATGAAGCGGTCCAGAGAGCCGAGGATGGCGCGGTGCAGGACCACGGGGGTCTTTTCGGAGCCGTCCTTGTCGATATAGGTCAGGTGGAACTTGGCGGGCAGGCAGAAGTCCAGCTGGCAGGTGGACAGGGTGTATTCGGCGCCGACAGCGGGCTTGACGTTGACGTCCAGCTTCGGGCCGTAGAAGGCGGCCTCGCCGATTTCCTCGGTAAAGTGGATGCCCAGCTCGGTCAGGACCTCGCGCAGGGCGTTCTCGGCATGGTTCCACATAGCGTCGTCGTCATGGTACTTCTTCTTGTCGGCGGGGTCGCGCAGGGACAGCACGCAGCGGTAATCGGTGATGTTGAAGTCCTTGTAGACGTCGAAGATCAGGCTGCAGACGTCGGCAACTTCGCTCTTGATCTGCTCCGGGGTGCAGAACAGATGGGCGTCGTTCTGGCAGAAATGACGGCCGCGCTCGATGCCCTTCAGGGTGCCGGAGGACTCATAGCGGAAATCGTGGGCGATCTCGCCGATGCGGATGGGCAGCTGGCGGTAGCTGTGGGGCTGGTTGGCGTAGATCATCATGTGGTGGGGGCAGTTCATCGGGCGCAGGACGTAGCTCTCGCCCTCCATCTCCATGGCGGGGAACATGTTCTCGCGGTAGTGATCCCAGTGGCCGGAGGTGCGGTACAGGTTCACGGTGCCGATGCAGGGAGTCATGACGTGCAGATAGCCGCGCTCACGCTCCTTGGCTTTGATATAGTTTTCCAGCTCCTGCCAGACGGTGTAGCCGTTGGGCAGGAACATGGGCAGGCCGCGGCCGACCAGGTCGTCGGTCATGAACAGGCGCATTTCCTTGCCGATCTTGCGGTGGTCGCGCTCGCGGGCCTCCTGCTGCTGCTTCTCCCAGGCGTCCAGCTCCTCCTGGTTGCGGAAAGCCACACCGTTGATACGGGTCAGCATCTTGTTCTCTTTGTCGTTCTTCCAGTAAGCGCCGGACTGCTGGGTGATCTTGAAGGCTTTCAGGGCCTTGGTGTAGGTCAGGTGGGGTCCGATGCACATGTCCACGTACTCGCCCTGCTGGTAGAAGCTGAACTCGGTCTCCTCGGCCAGGTCAGCCATATGCTCGATCTTGTAGTGCTCCTGGCGATCTTCCATCAGCTTGACGGCTTCGGCGCGGGGCAGGATGAAGGGCTTGATGGGAAGATTCTCTTTGCAGATCTTCTTCATCTCTTTCTCGATGGCGGCCAGGTCCTCGTCGGTCAGCTTGGTGTCGCCGAGGTCGACGTCGTAGTAGAAGCCGTTCTCGGTGGCGGGACCGAAAGCAAAGTCAGCCTGGGGGTACAGGCGCTTGATGGCCTGGGCCATGATATGGGCAGCGGTGTGGCGCAGGACATGCAGCTCCTGGTCCTGCGGGCACTCGGCGACGGTACCGTCTTTGTAGATGATCTTCATGATTGTACGCTCCTTTTGCAATTGCACAAAAATGCAATAAAAAATGCTCCATCCCTCGCTTACAAAAGGGATGAAGCATGCAGCTCCACGGTTCCACCCAGATTGCGCTTCTATATAAGGTAAGCGCCGCTCGTGCCGGCTGTAACGGGCCGTACCCGGCGGAGGTTCGCCCCCGCGCTCGGCAGTGGTAAGAACACAGCTGCGCACAAAACCGCTTGCACCACGCGGGTCTGCCGCGGCGGTTCTCTCTTGTGTGGCTGGGGTGCGTTCCGTTTGTCTGCCTCATGGCTTTGTCAGGATGAAGATAGTTTATTTATAGCACAAGATTTTGGGGAAGTCAAGAGGAAAATTTTGAGAATTTGGAGGCACCCTCTCTGCTAAATTGCACAAAAAGTGGGGGCGTGGGGGGCGCGGGCGGCAGTAATGTGCCAAAATTTGATTTTATACATTGACTTTACATATTTATGCAACTATACTGGATGCATACCAAGTGAGGGCTTGGGAATTTATTGAATAAGATTCGAGGGAATATACCATGAAAAAACTGACTGCTCTTTTGATGGGCACCGCTATGGTGCTCAGCCTGGCCGCCTGCGGCGGCTCCGCTTCCTCTGCTGCTTCTTCTGAGGCTGCCTCCAGCGATGCTGCTTCTTCCGAGGAGACCAGCGAGGCTGCTTCTGAGGAAACTACCGACGAGGCCGCCGGCGAAGTGACCACCGTCAACGCCGGCAAGCTGACAATGTCCACCAACGCCGCTTTCCCCCCGTATGAGATGACCACCGACAGTGGTGATCTCGAGGGTATCGACATTGAGGTCGCTGGCGCCATTGCTGAAAAGCTGGGCCTGGAGCTGCAGGTCGACGACATGGACTTCGACGCGGCCCTGCTGGCTACCCAGAGCGGCAAGAGCGACATGGTCATGGCCGGCGTTACCGTTACCGACGAGCGCCAGAAGGTCATGGACTTCTCCGACACCTACGCCGAGGGCATCCAGTCCATCATCGTGCCCGAGGATTCTGACATTGCTTCCGCTGACGATCTGGCCGGCAAGATCATCGGCACCCAGCGCGGCACCACCGGTTACATCTACTGCACCGACGACTTCGGCGAGGACAGCGTCGTTGCTTACGATGACGGTCTGACCGCTGTGCAGGCCCTGAACAACGGCCAGGTCGACGCTGTTGTTATCGACAACGCCCCCGCCAAGGAGTTCGTGGCTGCCAACCCCGGCCTGAAGATCCTGGATACCGCTTATGCCCAGGAAGATTACGCCATCGGCGTGGCCAAGGGCAACACCGAGCTGCTGAACGCCATCAACGGCGCCCTGGAAGAACTGCAGGCTGACGGCACCCTGCAGAGCATCGTTGACAAATACATCAAGGCAGAGTAAAATCTGACGTAGGGGCGTTTGAACACCTACTGTCCGAAGAAGGGCACGCCGGGAGCACCGGCGCGCCTTTTGTTTGTTAGGGTGTATCTGAAAAGTCCTCAGCGCTGTTCAATTCTACTAAAAAGCACATCTGCTGCGTTGCTCATCCTTGCAATACATCCAGTATTGCAGCGGATTCGCGCCTTGCAGCTGTTGCTTTTCAGCGAATTTTCCAGCACTTTTGACTTATCAGATACACCCTAGGAACCCGTAAAAGATCACCGGCGCGGCCGGGAAAGGTTGTGGTGCGATGGAAGCACAGTTTGAAATGCTTTCAGAAATGGCAAAAAACGGCGATAAGCTGAACTTTGGACAGGATTTCTTTGTGAAATTCTACCAGGCGTTTTTGTATTCTGACCGCTGGCAGCAGTATTTTAAGGGCGTGGGTACCACGCTGTTGGTAACGGCCATTGCGCTGGTACTGGGCGTTGTGCTGGGCGCCATCGTGGCCATGATCCGCGTGGGCCATGCGCAGCAAAAGCCCCACCACCGCAACCCGATCCTGGGTGTGCTGAACGCCGTGTGCCAGGTGTATGTCACGGTCATCCGCGGCACGCCTATGATGGTGCAGCTGCTCATCATGAGCATGGTCATCTTTGCCAGCAGCCGCAACTTTACCATGGTCGGCGCACTGGCGCTGGGCATCAACTCCGGCGCGTATGTGTCGGAGATCATCCGCGGCGGCCTGATGGCGGTGGACCCCGGCCAGATGGAAGCCGGGCGCAGCCTGGGCCTGAATTACATGACCACGATGTTTGAGATCATCATTCCCCAGGCAATTCGCTCGATCCTGCCGGCCCTGGGCAACGAGTTCATCATGCTGCTGAAGGATTCCTCGCTGATCACGGTCATCGGCGGCAAGGAGCTGCTGTATGCGGCCCAGGGCGTTATGAACCGTACCTACGAAGCCATGTTCCCGCTGCTGGGCGTTGCCGCCATCTATCTGGTGCTGGTCATGCTGTTCAGCGCGCTGCTGGCAAAATTTGAGAGGAGGCTGGCACAAAGTGATCGACGTTAAAGGACTGAAAAAGAATTACGGCGGTCTGCAGGTGCTGAAAGGCGTAGACCTGACCATTGACAAAGGCGACTGCGTGGTGCTGGTCGGCCCCTCCGGCTGCGGCAAATCCACGTTCCTGCGCTGCCTGAACCGGCTGGAAGAGCCGGACGGCGGCAAGGTCATCTTCAACGGCAAGGCTGTGACCGACCACGACATTGACCATGTGCGCCAGAAGATGGGCATGGTGTTCCAGCATTTCAACCTGTTCCCCCACCTGACGGTGAAAAAGAACATCACGCTGGCCCCGGTCAAGCTGGGCCTGATGAAGCAGGCCGAAGCTGACGCCAAGGCGATGGAGCTGCTGGAGCGCATCGGCCTGGCCGACAAGGCCGACACCTACCCGAACATGCTTTCCGGCGGGCAGAAGCAGCGCATTGCCATTGTGCGTGCGCTGGCCATGAACCCCGACGTGCTGCTGTTCGACGAGCCGACCTCGGCCCTTGACCCCGAGATGGTGGGCGAGGTGCTGGAGCTGATGAAGGAACTGGCCCGCAGCGGCATGACGATGGTGTGTGTGACCCACGAGATGGGATTTGCCCGCGAGGTGGCGAGCCGTGTGATTTTTATTGACGAAGGCGTCGTCAAGGTCGACAAACCGCCGAAGGAGTTTTTTGCCAACCCGGAAAACGAGCGGTTGAAGGCGTTTTTGTCGAAGGTGCTTTGATTTTTGTTTTAATATGCGGCTATGCGGAGGACACCACCATGTGGTGTCCTCCTTTTTTAATAGCATCTTGCCTTTATGTGTTCCTTTTGGACACCCAAAAGGAACCGAAAAGGTGCCCGCTACTTGCGATAGCGCGGGAGGCCCTTATGGGAGCAACCCATAATAAAAGGGCGTCACCGCATGGTGGTGGCGCCCGTAGGTATGCTATTAAAATTTATCTAGCCGTATAGTCAGCGTCCAGTTCAGCCATGAGGCGTTCGGCGCTTTCGCGGGTGTCGGTCATGCGGACAGCGTTGCGCAGCGGCAGCACGGCGCGAGGGGTGACGGAGAGCTCGTCCAGGCCCATGGCCAGGAAAGTCTCGGTCAGGGCCAGGTCAGCGCCCAGCTCGCCGCAGATGCCGACCCAGATGCCGTTCTTGTGGGCGTTCTCGGTGACCAGCTTGATCAGGCGCAGCACGGCGGGATGATGCGGATCGTAGAAGCGGCCCAGGTCGTTGTTCTGGCGGTCGCAGGCCAGGGTGTACTGGGTCAGGTCGTTGGTGCCGATGCTGAAGAAGTCGACTTCCTTGGCCAGACGGTCGCTGTTGATGGCGGCGGCCGGGGTCTCGATCATGATGCCGATCTGCACGTCCTCGCTGTAGGGGATGCCCTCATGCTTGAGGTCGCGTTTGACTTCTTCGCACAGCTTCTTGGCTTCCCGCACTTCCCACACGCTGGTGACCATGGGGAACATGATGCCCAGCTTGCCGTAAGCAGAGGCGCGGAACAGGGCGCGCAGCTGGGTGCGGAAGATCTCCGGGCGGGTCAGGCAGATGCGCAGGGCGCGCATGCCCATGGCGGGGTTGTCCTCTTTGGGCAGGTCAAAGTAGCCGATCTGCTTGTCGGCGCCGATGTCCAGCGTGCGGATGATGACCTCTTTGCCGTCCATGTCGGACAAGACCTGCTTGTAGGCCTCGAACTGCTCGTCCTCGGTGGGGAAGGTGGAGGAGTTCAGATAGAGGAACTCGCTGCGGAACAGGCCGATGCCGCCGCCGTCGTTGACCTGCACGGCGTGGACGTCCTCGGGCGAGCCGATGTTGCAGTAGATGCGGACGGTCTTGCCGTCCTTGGTCAAGTTGGGCTGGCCCTTCAGGGTCTCCAGCAGGCGCTGCAGGCGCCGCTGCTCCTCACGCTTCTTCAGCAGGCGGTCGCGGGTGTCGTCATCGGGGTCGATGACCAGTGCGCCGGTGCTGCCGTCGGCGATGGCCTGGCGGCCCTCGTACTCAGGCTTGAGGGCGTCGCCCACGCCGACGATGGCGGGGATGCCCATGGTGCGGGCCAGGATGGCGGTGTGGCTGGAGCCGGAACCGGCAGCCGTGATGAAGCCCAAAATCTTGGACTTGTCCAACTGGATGGTCTCGGAGGGGGCCAGGTCGTCGGCGGCCAGCAGGACCGGCACGTCGGAGGCGATGCCGCCCTGCACCACACCGCACAGGATGCTGAGGATGCGCTGGCTGACGTCCTTGACGTGGGCCTGCATGTAGGCATCGTCCATGGAGGCGAACATCTCGGCAAACTGCTCGGCGGTGTCGGAGACGGCGGCCTCGGCGTTCATCTTCTGGTTGGTGATGCGGTCCTCGATGGCTTCCTCGTAGTCCAGGTCCTCGGCCATCATCTGGTGGGTCTCAAACAGCATGGCGGCTTCGTCGCCGGCCTCGGCGCGGGCCTGCTCGGCCAGCTGGCCCAGCTGCTCCACGGCGCCGGTCTGGGCGCCCTTGAAACGATGCCACTCGGCATCGGTATCTTCTACGGTATAGCGCTTGATCTCGGCGGTGGCGCGGCGATAGTAGTACAGCGGGCCTACGCCTACGCCGGCGGAAACGCCCTTGCCCTGAATGGTGATCATCGTGCAAAATCCTCCCTTTTCATGTAGGATGCGAAAAAAGCCGCGGCCTCCGTTTGGTTGGGGCTACCGCGGCAGGGTGGTGTAATAAAGTTTACAGATGCTCGGAGAAGAACTTCTCCATGGCGGGGGCAGCGGTGTCCTCGTCAGCGCCCTCGATGCGGACGGTAACGGTATCGCCGCACTTGATGCCCATGCCCATCAGGGCCATCAGGCGGGTGGCGTCAACGGACTTGCCGTTCTTGTCCACGATGGTAACGGTGCTCTGGCAGGCCTTGGCCTCTTTGGCCAGCATGCCGGCGGGACGGGCGTGGATGCCAACGGGCTCTTTGATCGTATAGACGAATTCTTTCATTTCGGTTTCCTCCTAATTCTCAATTCTCCGCGGAATCTGGGCGGAGCTTCTCCATTAAGTCGTTATAATAATAACACACTGCGGCGTGAGCGTCAACCAAAAACAGAGCATTTGTTGTCGTACATTTTGGCGATTTGTGCGTAAAATATGCGGCTGAGGATGGGCGGATTCTCCATGCGGGTGCAACAAGGGATACGGATGGAGCGCAGGCTGTACATATGTGCTGTTTGGGTTAGAAATGTGCCAAAAGGGTGCGCAGCACGTCTTCGGGCCGAGGCGTGTGCAGCGGGTAGCGGGCGCGCAGGGCGGGGGCGGCGCTGTCCATGATGTAGGGCGTGCCCACCAGGTCCAGCATGGCGGTGTCGTTGAAGTTGTCGCCAAAGGCCATGACCTCGGCGGGGGTGATGCCCAGCGTTTTGCAAAGCAGCGCCACGCCGGTGCCCTTGCTGGCCAGGGTGGTGTCGATCCAGTACGGCCCGGCCACGGCGGCATTGGCCTGCTGCCAGCGGGGGACGAAGCGGTCAACGTACTTTTCCACGCCCTCGTGCAGATAGACGCTGACCTTGACGATGTCCTCGGGGATCTCGGCGGGGTCGTGGATGAATTTGTACTTGTTGCCGATGAATTTTACGCGGTCCGCCATCCCTAAGCCGCGGGACATCAGATAGCCGCAGCACTGGCCGGAGAGCATGACCTCGCCCTGACCGTCGCAGCGGTTCCACATGTCCCAGGCAATCTCCTCGGCCAGGGCGCGGGGCATGGGGGTCTTGCCGATGCACTGCTCGTTTTTGTACAGCACGCCGCCGTTTTCGCACAGGAAAACGCAGCAGTCGGCTACCGGCTCAAACAGTTTGCGCAGGCTGGTGTACTGCCGCCCCGACGCCGGGCAGAACAGGATGCCCCGGGCGGAGAGGGCTTTGATTTGGGAGAGGATTTCCGCTTCCAGCGTCTTTTTGCCGTATTGCAGCAGCGTGCCGTCGATGTCGCTGCAGATGAGTTTGATGTTGGTGGGGGTGATGGGCATAATGGGTCTCCTTGCGGTGTGAGGGTTATGATAGGGCAATACCGCATAATTCTAAGTGCCGCACACCGAGCCGCAGCGAGGCGCTTCGGAGCGCAACCGACGCTTTGCGGCGGCTCTTGGCGCGGAGATCCGCCGGAGCGGTGCTTAAGCCGTCAGGCGGGAATTGTGCGGTGTTGCCATAGGTATATTGTAGCACAGGGGCGCAGGCTTTGCAATTTTGGGAGCGGGGGTGTATGATGGAGAAAAGCAATTAGGAGGGGCTGTTATGGCGATTTATAAAGTGGATGGCCGTGCGCCGCAGGTGGGTGCGGCGGCGTTTGTGGCGGACAACGCCACGCTGGCGGGGGATGTGACCCTGGCCGAGGAGAGCAGCGTCTGGTACGGCGCGGTGCTGCGGGCCGATACCGGGCGCATCACCGTTGGTGCGGGCAGCAACGTGCAGGACAACGCCGTGCTGCACACCGGCCCGGGGCTGGATGTGATGGTTGGACGGAATGTGTCCATTGGCCACAGTGCCGTGGTGCATGGGTGTACCGTGGGGGATGATTGTCTGATCGGCATGCACGCCACGATTTTGAACGGTGCGGTGATTGGGGCCGGCTCGCTGGTGGCAGCGGGGGCCCTGGTGACGGAAAATGCCGTTATCCCGGCGGGGAGCCTTGTTGTGGGGGTGCCGGGAAAGGTGGTTAGGACGGTTTCGGAGAAACAGAAAGCTTCTATTGCAGCAAATGGGGAGGAATACCGGCAGCTGGCCGAGGTGCATGCCGAAGCGGCGGCTGTCCCGCTGACAAACTAAGGCAATCATGCTATAATACCCACAAATGAAGATGTGCGAGGTGCTGAAAATGGCTTTACAAATTGCAGTGTTGTCTACCAGCCGGATCGTGGCGGAGGTAATGCGGGAGATCGGAAACTGGCCGGAGGTCGAGGTGACGGCGATTGTCTGCCGGCCGCAGAGCGCCGAGAAGGCCCATGCCTGGGCGGCGGAGTACGGCGTGCCGGCCGTGTATACCGACGAGGCCGCAGCCTACGCGGCGGGCGGGTTCGATGCCGTGTACATCGGCACGGCCAACCACCTGCATTATGCGGCGGCCAAGCGGGCGCTGCAGGCGGGGGATCATGTGCTGCTGGAAAAGCCCTTTACCGCCACAGCGGCCGAGGCGCGGGAGCTGTTTGCCCTGGCGGACGCCAAGGGGCTGGTGCTGATGGAGGCCATCACGATCCCCTACCTGCCGCAGTACGCCTTTTTGCAGGCCGAGCTGCCCAAGATCGGTGAGGTGCGCGGCGCGATGGCCAGCTTCTGCGCCCGCAGCGCCCGGTACGATGACTACCTGAAGGGCATCTGGAACACCACATTTGACCCGGCCTGTCTGGGCGGTGCGCTGAACGACATGAACGTTTACAACCTGCACCTGCTGTGCGGGCTGCTGGGCGTGCCCGGCCGGGCCGAGTACCGCCCCAGCTGCGGGCTAAACGGCATAGATACTGCCGGTCTGGCACTGCTGGACTACGGCGGGTTCACAGCAGCGGCGTTGGCCGCCAAGGACAGCGAGGGCCGCAACGGCATGGTTTTGCAAGGGCCGGGCGGTTACCTGGTGGTGGAGGGCGGCACCAACGCCCTGCCCGTGGTGTACAGTGTACTGGGCGGCGTGCGCGGCGGCGGCACCCGTGTGGACGGCCCCAAGCCGGAACGCCACCGTATGGCCTATGAATTTGCGGAGTTTGCACGGATCATTGCGGAAAAAGACGCGGATGCCGAGGCTGCAGCCCGGATGCGCACCATGCGGGTGATGGAACTTTTGGACGTGCTGCACGAGAAATAAGGTGCGACCCGGAGCGGCCCCCTCGCAGAGGGGGCCTTTTGTGTGCAGTCCTACAAAATGTGTGAATAAACCCATCGTCCCCGGTCCAAACTAACGGCATACACAAATTTTGCCGAAAGGACCGGGGACGATGGAGCATTTGAAGCATTTTTTTAAGCAGAAGGGGCTGTATCTGGCCTGTCTGGCGGTGGTGTTTGCGGCCACGGCGGCCGGGGTGCTGGCGCTGCGCAGTGTCTTGAACCATGTTGTTGAGCTGACCGGCACCGCACAGGAGGAGACCCCATGGCAGGACGATACGACCGTAAACAAACCCGATACGACCCAGCCCGAGCCGGTGCGTACGCCTGCGCCTGCCTCATCGGCATCGCCGTCCTCGGATGCTGCTTCCGGTGTGCCCGCTGCATCGCCCACACCCGCCGCTTCTGCCGCGCCGTCCGGTGCTGCGGCAAAGCCTTCGGACTTCTGGCAGGGTAAGGTGCTGGCCCCCTACAGCGGCGACGAGCTGGTGTACAATGCAACCCTTGGCGATTGGCGGACGCACAATGGCGTGGATGCTGCCGCTGCTGCCGGGGATGAGGTGCCCGCCGTGAAGGGCGGGCGGGTCACTGTTGTGGAGGACGATGCGCTTTGGGGCGGCGTGGTGGAGATCGTTGATGCAAACGGCTGCACCTGGCGGTATTGCGGGGTTACACCCGGCTGTGTTGTGGGCGGCGATGTGGCCGTCGGGGATGTGATTGGGGTGGTCGCGGCCATCCCTGCCGAGGCGGATCTGGCTTCCCATGTGCATCTGGAGTGTTTGAAAGATGGGACTTGGATGAAGCCGGAAATTTGATTCTTAATATTGCATTGCGGTTTATCGGCCCTGTCTACCTTGCGGCAGGGCCTTTTTTAATTGGCAGTTGCCGTTACGCCTACTCTTTTGTGACCCAAAAAAGGCAGGCTTGCCGGTGGATGCTGTTATAAAAAAGAGGGGCCGCGTGAGGCGTGTGCCGATAAGACAGTAATTTGAGAAAATTACGAAATCGGCAACTGCGAAACAGGATTGGACAAAACAGGCGACATTCAACTTCGGTTGGATGTCGCCTGTTTTTGTGCGTTTAAGGGTCGAAAAACGTTTGTTTTCTACTCTGTAAGACAAGGATAGTGAAACGGGTGAAGTAGTTGCCATTCTCGTGGTAAACCCCCACAAAACGGCAAAACCAATAGGTGGGGATTTCAATGCAGAGTATGTCCGGCAGCATAAAAACCATCAAATCGGCTTGCGAACGCAGGAAAGTTACATTTTAAAGTGCTGACTTTTGAAAAGCCTATTGAATGCCGAGCTATCGCTGTGCTACAATGTGTGTACACATACAAGCGAGATGTTCGGCGGATGGAAAATTTATTGTCTTTTACGTTCAATATGGACAGCAATCCAGAGGAAGACCTTGAAGCGGTCAACGAGTATAAATCTTCGGAGCAACCTCAGATCGGAGGAGTATTATGACAATTAACTGCGTATGGGAGCATAATGGCAACGACACCTTGCTGTATGCCACAAATTTTGTCGGTGCATATACCCGTGGCGAACGCCTTGAAATCGCAAAGGAAAAAATGCCACAGGAAATCGTTTCTTACTGCAACTGGCTGGGCATGGATGCCGCAGGCAAAACAGAAATCGTGATCGTCGAAGAAAAACGCTCCGAGCTTACGATTCGGGATGCGGATTCCGATGTGCTTTTTGAAAGCGAACAAGCACAACTGACAATAGAAGAATATGAGACGCTTAAAATCCTTGCGCTGAAGTCAGCAAAGGATTTCCTCACATTGTACGAATCTATCCCGGATAAGAACAAAGCCGCCATACCGGAGCGTAAGACCTTTTACGGACGAGTCCCCCGCACGGCAAATGAAATGTACGAGCATACAAAGAATGTGAATACATATTATTTTGCGGAGATTGCTGTGGATGCCGATAATGACGGCAACATATACGAATGTCGCAAGCGGGGATTTGAATCGCTTGAATCTAACCCTGATTTTCTGCAAAATACTGTCAGAAAAGGCAGCTATGGCGAGGATTGGTCTCTCCGTAAGGTGCTTCGTCGATTTATTTGGCATGACCGCATTCACGCCAAGGCAATGTATCGAATGGCTACAAAAGTTTTTGGTGTGGAGAGCATTGTAAATCCGTTTTACTTTTTTGAGGAAGGAGTTTTAACATAATGGCAAGAACCGAAACGGTTGAATTTACAAATATGTGCATGATCTGTGATGGCAGCCGAGTTGTCGTGATCGACCGGAAAAAGCGGGACTGGCCGGGCATCACCTTCCCCGGAGGTCATATAGAGCCGGGAGAATCCTTTACGGATGCCGTGATTCGTGAGGTGCAGGAGGAAACTGGACTGCATATCCGTTCTCCCCAGCTCTGCGGTATCAAAGACTGGTGTGAAAATCAGTGCAGGTTTGTTGTGCTGCTTTATAAGTCAACTTGTTTTGATGGCGAATTACATTCCAGCTCCGAAGGTCGGGTTTGGTGGGAAGATATTGCCAATCTGCCTAATCTCAAGTTGTCTTTGGATATGCGTGATATGCTACGGGTTTTCAAAGAAGAAAATCTGAGCGAGTTCTTCTACTATCAAGAAAGCAGTGCATGGAAGTATGTCTTGAAATAGCAAAACGGTGATAAGGTGAAAGAACCATGAACAAAGATATGTGCGTAGTCTGTGACGATGGGATTTTGAATATTCGTGTCGGCGCAATCATCATGAAGGATGGAAAGATTTTGATGGTTGGCAATGACAGAGACTATCTCTACTCCGTTGGCGGCAGGGTAAAATTTGGTGAAACAGCAGAAGAGGCTGTCGTCCGTGAAGTGTTGGAGGAAACAGGTGTTCAGATGGAAATTGACCGCCTTGGCTTTGTGCATGAAAACTACTTCTATGGCGACGTGCCTTCCAATCGGAACAAGCTGATTTATGAGATTTCGCTTTTCTTCTATATGAAAGTGTCTGACTCTTTTGCGCCGATCAGCGAAAGCTTTATGGAAGATAACAGCAAAGAACACTTGGTGTGGGCTTCACTTGATGAGGACATTAAAATGTATCCGGAATTCTTCAAGACCGAATTGAAGAATCCAACAGACACAGTAAAGCTTTTCACTACGGACAAGAGATAAATTAACAGGGATAGGATAGCATTTATGCCAGACAACAGGAATCGCAAGCGACCGATACAGGTCAAATTCTTTGTAGACGAAAAAGAGCTTGCTGCCATCAAGCAGCGAATGATGGAGTCCGGCACGGATAATCTTAGTGCCTATCTTCGCACCATGGCTATGGAGGGGACCTTCCCAACTGCCGATGGCAAGAAAATCTCTAAACAGAAAAAATCGCAAAAATCGTGATTGCCTTATTACGATTTTTACGAGGAACAGCTCCGCAGGAGCGCAGCCACTTTCTCCGAAATTGTTGAAGGGTTTGGGATGGTCTCGCCTGCCGGCTCGGTCAAGCGCTTCAAAATGCATTGCATTTTGAGGTCGCCACTGGCGACCCGCGCCCCAACAAGTTTTTGCACGAGTGGGTACCGCCGTGCATTGCTTGCTAACTCCATTTATGGAGTTAGCAAGCAAACTGGATTTTGCAAAAATCGCAGAGTGTAGCTACACCTGCTGTGCTTGCTATTCTGCAAGTTCAGCAGGACCGTCTGTTCGTCCGCATTTATGAGGACAATGTCGCCGGAAAGCTGGATGATGGACGCTTCGCCATGATGAGCAAAAACTACACCGAGGAACAGAAAAACCTCAAGACTGAGGTCAAGGGTTTGCAACAGCGAATCCATGAACAGGAGCAGCAGGCAGAGAATATCGAGCAGTTTGTTCAGCGGGTAAAGAAAAACGGCACCCTCACGGAGCTGACGCCCTATGCCCTCAGAGAGCTTGCCAAGGCGGTCTATGTAGAAGCACCTAACAAGTCCAGCGGCAAACGCAGACAGAAGGTATATATCGAATATGATCTCGTAGGCTACATCCCCGTAGACGAGCTTCTAAAAGAGGAACAGGCATGACCCGAAATCATGCCTGTTCCAAGAAATTTGAATTTTACTGTCTTACCAGAGGGGCCGCGTGGCGGCCCCTCTGGCATAAAATTTATTCATCAGAAACCTGATAATTGCGGGTATTCAGCATGCGGGTGGCGTTGAGGACGGCCAGGACCATGACGCCGACGTCGGCAAAGACGCCCCACCACATGTTGGTGATGCCAAGGGCCGTCAGGACCAGGCAGACGGCCTTGACCGCCAGGGCAAAAACGATGTTCTCGTAGGCGATGCGCATGCACTTGCGGGAGATGCGCATGGCCAGGCTGATCTTGGCCGGGTCGTCGTCCATCAGCACGATGTCGGCGGCCTCGATGGCGGCGTCGCTGCCCAGGGCGCCCATGGCGATGCCGATGTCGGCACGCATCAGGACGGGGGCGTCGTTGATGCCGTCGCCCACGAAGACCAGCTCGGTCCTGGGCCTCTTTGCAGCCAGCAATTTTTCGACCCATTCCACTTTATCCGCAGGCAGCAGGCCGCCGTGGACCTCCTGCACGCCCAGCTCCTTGGCCACGTACTCGCCCACGCGGGGGGAGTCGCCGGTCAGCATGACGGTGTGCACGCCCTGCACGATCAGCTGGATGATGGCCTGCTTGGAGGTGGGCTTGACCTCATCGGAGATGACCAGGAGGCCGCGGAATTTGCCGTCCACCGCGATGTAGACCACTGTGCCGAACTTGCCGTCGCCCTCGCCGTTCTGGTACATGTTGACGTTTTCAGCGTCCATCAGCTTTTTGTTGCCGGCCAGCACCCAGTGGCCGTCGACCTTGGCCTTGACGCCCTGGCCCGCGATCTCTTTCGCTTCGGTCACGCGGCGGGGGTCCAGGTCGGGGCAGGCCCGCTGGATGCTTTTGGCGATGGGATGGTTGGAGACGCTCTCGGCCAGGGCGGCGTACTCCATCATCTGCAGGTCGTAGGCCTTGCCGTTGATGGGGATGACCTGGGTGACCTTGAAAACGCCCTTGGTCAGGGTGCCGGTCTTATCAAACACAGCTATGCTGGTTTTGGACAGGGCCTCGAGGTAGTTGCCGCCCTTGACCAGGATGCCGCACTTTGACGCGCCGCCGATGCCGCCGAAGAAGGTGAGGGGGATGGAGATGACCAGCGCGCAGGGGCAGCTGATGACCAGGAAGGTCAGGGCGCGCATGATCCAGTCCAGCCAGTTGCCCAGGAACAGCGGCGGCACAAAGGCCAGCACCAGCGCGCCGATGCAGACGGCCGGGGTGTAGTAGCGGGCAAACTTGGTGATAAAGTTCTCGATGGGAGACTTCTTCAGGCTGGAATTTTCCACCAGATCGAGGATTTTTGCCACGGTGGAGTCGTCGTAGAGGGTGGTGGTCTCGATGCGGAGGATGCCTTCCTCATTGACGCAGCCGCTGATGACGTCGTCGCCGGGGCGCACGGTGCGGGGGCGGCTCTCGCCGGTCAGGGCGGCGGTGTTCAGCGTGGATTCGCCGGAGACGACCTTGCCGTCCAGGGGGATCTTCTCGCCGGGTTTGACCACGATGATGGAGCCGATCTCCACATCGTCAGGGTCGACCACGCTGACGTTGCCCTCGGCGTCCTCCAGGTTGGCGCTCTCGGGGCGGATGTCCATCAGGGCGGTGATGCTGCTGCGGCTCTTGCCCACGGCGTAGGACTGGAACAGCTCGCCGATCTGGTAGAACAGCATAACGGCCACGCCCTCGCTGTACTCGCCGCAGGCGACCGCGCCGACCGTGGCGATGGCCATGAGGAAGTTTTCGTCGAAGACTTCGCCGTTTTTGATGCCCATGAAGGCTTTGCGCAGGACATCATGGCCGATGACGAGGTAGGGCACCAGCCACAGGATGAGCTGGACGAACCACGGCAGGGCAACAAAGTGGAAGAGCAGCGCCAGGGCCACCGTGAGGATGGCAGCAATGATGATGCGCTGCAGCGTCTTTTTTTGCTTTTTGTTCATGGTGTGGGACCTCCGTTTGGGGTATAGAAAAGCCTCCCCTTTGAGGGGAGGTGGCCACGTAAGCGGCCGGAGGGGTGGCTGCTTTAGCTGAGTATTTTTAGGGGGATGCAATTGCTCTACAAGGGAGCCACCCCTCACCCGCTGCGCGGGAGCTCCCCTCGGAGGGGAGCCTTTAAGCGGAGTTTACAGCTCGATCTCAAAGTCGGGTTCGACTTTCTTGGCGACCTTAACGGCTTCCTGCAGGACGGCATCGAACTTGTCGTCGTCGGCTTCCAGCATCATTTTCTGGGCCATAAAGCTGATGCTGGCGTTGGTGACGCCGGGCAGCTCCTTAACGGCGGTCTCGATCTTAGCGGCGCAGTTGGCACAGTCGACTTCAATAGCAAACTTCTTTTTCATGGCGGTGGACTCCTTTATAATAAAATTTAAGTTAAAGGCAATACCGCATAATTCTAAGTGCCGATACGGCGAGCGAGGTGCGGCAGCTGCTAAGCCAAAAGCGCAGATAATACTTTGTGTATTATCGAGCATTTTGGCAACGCAGTTGCCGTGCCGCAGCCGCCGGAGCGGCGCTTAAGCCGTCAGGCGGGAATTGTGCGGTGTTGCCTTAAAGGGGAAACGGGGTTGGGGCTAAAGGGCGGCTGAAGCAGCCACCCCGCAAGGGGAGACGATCACTCCTCGACGTGGTCCATGCCGAGGGAGATCATGCTGCGGACGTGGTCGTCGTCCAGCGAGTAGTAGATGGCTTTGCCGTCCCGCCGGAACTTGACCAGCTTGCTGGTTTTGAGCACCCGCAGCTGGTGGCTGACCGCGCTTTGCGAGATACCCACGACCTGGGCAATATCGTTGACGCAGAGCTCACTCTCGAATAAAGCATACAAAATTTTGATGCGGGTGGAATCCCCGAACACCCGGAACAGCTCGGCCAGGTCGTAGAGGATCTCATCGTCGGGGAGATCGTTTTGCAGCCTGGCGATGGCGGCATCGTCCAGAGGCTGGGTGGATTGGGGATTTTCGATAGGGGCGATGTCTGGCATGGGGTGATTCATCCTTTCATATGTTTATCTGTTCATATGTTAGCATGATAACGAGGCGTTGTCAATAGATTTTTTGATATTTTTTAAGGTTGCGGCTTTCGTTCCGCGCCGCCCTGCGGCGCTTCACTTGTTTTAACGGTATACCGATTTTTCTATGGCAATACCGCACAATTCTAAGTGCCGATACGGCGAGCGAGGTGCCGCAGCCGCCGGAGCGGTGCTTAAGCCGTTAGGCGGGAATTATGTGGTGTTGCCCTATGTCTCTTTTAGGTCTCCGAAAGGAACACAGAAAGGCAGTATGCCGTAATAAAAAGGGCCACCGCAAGGTGGCGGCCCTGGGCGGGCACGCGCTTTGCGGTGGCTCTCAAATCATTTGGCTTATGCCTGCACAGGCGGGATAAAGCCCGGTTCGCCGGGGAGAATGACATTGCTGTTGGCAAGCATCCGGCGGAACTCTTCTTCGGGGAAGTCGAAGTAGACCTCCTTGAACATGGTGGTATCGTTGACCAGAATCTTCCAGGGGGCACCGTCCGGCTGCTGCAGGAACATGATGCCGGTCACACCCTCCAGGGCTTTGATGGCTTCGTCGTTCCAGAAATTGGGGGACGGCGTGACGAAATAGTGGTCCACCATGCGGCCGTTGTGGAAATCATGCTCGATGGTGGCCGGGAGTTCGCCCTCGGCCTGAGTGGAGAGATACTGCAGGTGCAGGTTGGTGAAATCTTCGGCAGTCATGGGAAACCTCCTTATAAAAGAAAAGCTCCCCGCAGAAGGGAGCCTTTCTCAGAAGAACATGGGAAATCAGACGCGCAGGCTGGCGCTTTCGGGCTCGTTGCTGCCCTCGTCGAACTGGTAGTCGTTGCCGGGCAGGAGGGCGTTGAGCAGGATGCCCGCGATGGCGGCAATGGCCAGGCCGGACAGGTTGATGCTGACGCCGGCGATGGCGAAGGTGATGCCGCCCACCGAGTTGAAGCCCAGGGCGCAGACCAGGATGACGGCGGCGATGATCAGGTTGCGGCTGTTGGAGAAGTCGACGCGGTTCTCGACCACGTTGCGCACGCCGATAGCGGAGATCATGCCGTAGAGCACGAAGCTGATGCCGCCTACGATGCCGGAGGGGATGGTGTTGATGACGGCCTCAAACTTGGGGCAGAAGCTCAGGATCATGGCAAAGACAGCGGCGATGCGGATGACCAGGGGATCGTAGATCTTGGTCAGGGCCAGGACGCCGGTGTTCTCGCCGTAGGTGGTGTTGGCGGGGCCGCCCAGCAGGCCGGCCATGGCAGTGGCCAGGCCGTCGCCCAGCAGGGTCTTGTTCAGGCCCGGATCGCGGATGTAGTTTTTGCCGGTGGTGGCGCTGATGGCGGCGATGTCACCGATATGCTCCATCATGGTGGCTAGGGCAATGGGCACGATGGTGAACACCGCGCTGATGAAGGTCTCGCTGCCGTCCATGGCAAACAGACCCATGCTGTCCTTATGGATGGGGATGCCGAACCAGGCGGCGGCACCGATGGCCTGGTAGTCCACCGCGCCGGTGACGAGGGCCACCGCGTAGGCAACCAGCACGCCGATGAGGATGGGCAGGATCTTGACCATGCCCTTGCCCCAGATGTTGCAGACGATGACCGTTGCCAGGGCCACAAAGGCCAGCAGCCAGTTGGACTGGCAGTTGGAAATGGCGCTGGGGGCCAGGATCAGGCCGATGGCGATGATGATGGGGCCGGTGACCACCGGCGGGAAGAAGCGCATCATTTTACGGATGCCGAAGGCGGAGATCAGCGCGCTGAACAGCACGTAGACCAGGCCGGACAGGGCGACCGCAGCGCAGGCGTAGGGCAGATTCTCGGGGTTGGCACCGCCGTTGGTGACGATGGTGAAGCCGCCCAGGTAGGCAAAGCTGGAACCCAGGAACGCGGGCACCTTGCCCTTGCACAGAAAGTGGAACAGCAGCGTGCCCAGACCTGCGCAAAGCAGCGTGGTGCTGACGCTCAGGCCCGTCAGCAGCGGGACCAGCACCGTTGCGCCAAACATGGCAAACATGTGCTGGGTGCCCAAAATCAGCAGCTTGGGCGTGCCCAGGGATTTGGCATCGTAAATGCCTTTGGAGTAATCGATCTTTTCGCTCATGACATCCTCCTGTCAGTTGGCGGCGCTGCGGGTCCTGCCGCAGGGCGGACGCAGCGCACAAAGGCCGCAAAAAAGGGAACAGCTGTGTGTTTAACAACTGCTCCCTCGCTTTCCTATATAGTATAGCGGGTTTTGCGGGGAATTGCAAGATGGAAGAGGAGATTTGTTGAAATTTGGTGCGGACGGCCCGCCGGGGCG
>OLPY01000726.1_pt1 | contig 26683 bp, 27 predicted proteins | sample 1672481 | NCBI WGS metagenome assembly OLPY01 (sample SAMEA3136691, study PRJEB25190) | human gut metagenome | biome: human gut; feature: human-associated habitat; material: faeces | place: Austria | collected 2013 | reverse complement strand
GGTACGCACGGTGGTGTGAGAGGACGGCGGTTAGTCACCGCCTCCTACTCGATTAAGTGATAAATAAAAGAAAAAACGTGATTTACAGATCAGCCCTTGAAATAATGTTCTCTGATCGGCTCGATCGGCATTTCTTTTCCGGTCCAGAGGCGGAAGGCTTCGGCACCCTGGAAAAGCAGCATGTAAAGCCCGTTAAAGGTGGCACAGCCATTTGCGGAAGCCATCTGAAGCAGGCGTGTCTGCTTCGGATTGTAAATGATATCCGACACGATCAGTTTCGGACGAAGCATGGAAGCATCCGGGATCGGACAGGTATCTGCGTGCGGAGCCATGCCAAGGGAAGTGGCGTTGGTCAGGATCGTACTGGCTTCAAGTGCCTGCCGCAGGGATGCTTCATCAGCAAGATCCGATACTGCAGCTTTACAGGAAGTGTTAGCATTGATCGTGTCGGCAAGTTTTAGGGCACGTTCCCAGGAACGGCCTTTGCGGTTAAAAATATGCAGTGTGGATACACCGTCTAATGCAGCCTGTACGGCGATGGCAGTTGCTGCACCGCCGGCACCCAGAAGTGTCATTTCTTTGCCGATGATGTCGTGTCCGGCCTCTTTGACTGCCTGCATATAGCCGATGCCGTCGGTGTTGTGACCGACCAGTCTGCCGTTTTCATTGACAACCGTGTTGACAGCACCAATCATGCGGGCGGCATCCGAAAGATCATCGATCAGCTCACAGATTTTTGTCTTATCCGGCATGGTGCAGTTAAAACCGGCGATGTTCATACATCGCAGCCCCTTTACCGTATCTGCAAGGTTTGCTTCCGGCACATCGAAACAAAGATAGACATAATTAAGATCCAGCAGGCGGAAAGCTTCATTGTGCATCAGAGGAGAGATACTGTGGGAAACCGGGCTTCCGAGAAGCCCTGTCAGCTTTGTGTGCCCGTCAATCACAGGAAATGTATCGTTCATAAGATCACCTCGTAAGTTTTTGTATTTTTGCGATATCGTGATGCCCGCGAATGTTTCTGCTGCAAAATAACAAAACGTCAGATGCCGGCATCCCGTCAGTTTTATGATAATGACCGGGCGTGCATCTGTCAAGTGCTGGACTTTGCGGCGGAAGTATAGTATAATTACAGGAAAAAGCAGGAATGTATGGGAGGCACAGCAATATGGACAAAACAGTACAGGTCAGAAATCTCGTGATCGGAGAGGGAAGACCGAAAATCTGCATTCCGGTCATGGGCAGCACGACAGAAACATTAAAAGAAGCTGCCGGTCATGCAATGAAAAAACATCCGGATCTGATTGAATGGAGAGCGGATTATTTTGCGGATATCGAGAACGAAGAAGTACGCAGACAGGCATTTGATGAGCTGAGAGAGATTCTGGGAGAAGTACCGTTGCTGTTTACGATCCGTACAAGAAGAGAAGGCGGAGAGGCTGATCTTTCGGCAGACCAGTATCTCAAGGTTGTATCGGATGCGATCCGGGATGAAAAGGCAGATCTGGTGGACGTGGAAATCTCCCACGGCGATGACATAGCATTTATGCTGATCTCGCTTGCACATGAGTTTGGGATCAAGACCATAGCATCCAGCCATGATTTTTCACAGACACCGAAAAAGGAGCAGATCATCATGACACTTTGCAAGATGCAGGAATTAGAAGCCGATATCCCGAAGATGGCGGTGATGCCACAGAGAGAGAGAGATGTTCTGGTACTGCTCGATGCAACATTAAGTATGAAAGAGCTCCATGCCCAGACACCGGTCATCACGATGGCCATGGGAAGGAACGGTGTGGTATCAAGGCTGTCGGGAGAAGTATTCGGCTCTGCTGTGACATTTGGGACGGCAGGAGCACAGTCCGCACCGGGACAGATCGATGCGGAAGAATTAAGGAAGATTTTGGAACTTTTGGCCGTCGTCTGATGTCAACGAAAAAACAGAACACAAGATCGCAGTTTTGACAAAATATGCACCCCTTGTCACCTATAATGGTAAGTGCTTAAGCGGCACTCCATGTAGGAGGCAGGGGGTGTTTTGTGTACTATGAAGTTTATCTGGATTTTTATTTTTTAGAAAGTTTTTTAACGGATGTGGCTCTGCTTATCCTGGTAAAAACGGTGATGCGGGAAAAATGGAAGGCAAAACGTATTGCAGGCACAGCCGTGCTGGAAAGCATGTGGTCCTGTATCGAATTGCTGCTTCCCTTTCGGGGGAGTTTTACAGCGACCTTTTTCTGGATCGTTTCCGTTTTGCTTCTGGTAAGGGGAGGACTTGGAAAAAGAACGGCAAAAGAAGTGCTCTATGGTGCATTGTTGCTTGGAATTTCAAGCTTTTGCTTTGGCGGTGCACTGTATGTGGCAGAAACGTTCCGATATATTCCGGGAATTTTTGTGAAAATGGCGGTATTTCTGATCCTGTGGATGCTTTTGTATCTGTATACGGAAACCGACCAAAACAGACAGCGGATCTGCGAGGTCAGTCTCTGGCAGTGTGGGAAAAATAGAAAAGTGAAGGCACTTTACGATACGGGAAACCGCCTTCGAGAACCTTATAAAAAACGTCCGGTAAATATCATAGAGTACGAAGCGGCAAAAGAGCTGCTGGATGGAAAAGAAAATGTGTTTTTGATTCCATACCGTACCGTAAGCGGTTCAGGGGAAATGCTCAGAGGGATAGTTTTTGACAGAATGATTGTCAGCAAAGGAAGAAAAACAGAGATTTATGAACATCCGGTGATAGCCCTTACGGGGGAACGTGTGAGCAGTGATGGCAGTTATCAGATGATACTGCATCCAGATAACCGGAAAAATCAGGAGGAGAAGGATTATGTTTAAAATGGCGACCCCACAGAAATTTCAGTTTCGAATGACAAAAGGATGGCAGAATATATGGTTCCGCAGAACAAACGAAGTGCATTATATCGGAGGCAGTGATGTGCTGCCAGCACCACTTGAGGCACAGGAAGAGGCAAAAATGCTGGAAAACCTGGAAGGCGGAGAACATCAGGAAGAGGCCAGAAAACGGCTGATCGAGCACAATTTGAGACTGGTGGTTTACATAGCGAAAAAATTTGATAATACGGGCGTTGGAGTGGAAGATCTGATATCCATAGGAACGATCGGACTGATCAAGGCGATCAATACCTTTAACACCGGAAAAAATATCAAACTGGCGACGTACGCCTCAAGATGCATAGAAAATGAGATCCTGATGTATCTTCGCAGAAACAGCAAGACCAGAATGGAAGTCTCGATCGATGAGCCGCTGAATGTGGACTGGGACGGAAATGAGTTGCTGCTGTCGGATATTTTGGGAACCGATGAGGATGTGATCTACCGCGATATGGAGACGGAAGTAGAATACAAACTGCTGTTTCGGGCAATCGCAAAACTTTCTGACAGGGAGCAGACGATCGTCAATCTGCGATATGGTCTGAACAGCTGCGACGGTAAAGAAAAGACGCAGAAAGAAGTGGCAGATATCCTCGGCATTTCGCAGTCTTATATTTCAAGACTGGAGAAAAAGATCATGAAACGTCTGAAAAGAGAAATGATACGCTACGAGCAGTGACAAAAAACTTGCTTTATAGAAAATGATAGACTATAATAAATTGCGGAATAACAGAAGAAAGTCGTAACTGTGAAGGTACTGAACAGATACGAAAAGTTTTGATGGAAACCACGGAAAGGAAATCAGATGAACGAGAATTTGCATATTCAGAGAGAAATGGATGACAAACCAGGCGAGGAATGTGGTGTATTCGGCATCTATGATTTTGACGGGAACGATATTGCACAGACCATATATTATGGTCTGTTTGCTTTACAGCACCGAGGACAGGAGAGCTGTGGTATCGCCGTCAGTGATACGGAAGGACCAAAAGGAAAAGTGGATTCCTGCAAGGGAATGGGACTTGTAAACGAAGTGTTTGATGCAGAAAAACTGGAGAATCTTCATGGAAACATCGGTGTCGGTCATGTGCGTTATTCTACGGCAGGAGCCAGCACAAGAGAGAATGCACAGCCTCTGGTACTGAATTATATCAAAGGCACGCTTGCACTTGCACACAATGGAAACCTGATCAATGCCCCGGAGCTGCGGGAAGAGCTGGCATATGGCGGAGCGATTTTTCAGACGACCATTGACTCCGAGGTGATCGCATATCATATTGCGAGAGAACGTGTCAGAAGCAAGACGGCAGAAGAGGCAGTTGCCCGTGCCATGCAGAAGATCAAAGGAGCCTATTCTCTTGTGATCATGTCTCCGAGAAAACTGATGGGAGCAAGAGATCCGCAGGGGTTCCGCCCACTGTGCATCGGCAAAAGGGGAAATGCCTATGTACTGGCGAGTGAAACATGTGCACTGGATACGATCGGTGCCGAGTTTGTAAGGGATGTACTGCCGGGTGAGATCGTTACGATCACACAGGAAGGCATCAAATCTGACACACGTCTGTGCCAAAAGCAGCAGACGGCACACTGCGTTTTTGAGTACATTTACTTTGCAAGACCGGACAGCGTGATCGACGGTGTGAGTGTCTATCATTCCAGACTGATGGCAGGAAGATATCTGGCGATGGATTCACCGGTGGATGCAGATATCGTAGTCGGTGTCCCGGAATCCGGAAATGCAGCAGCACTTGGATATTCCCTTCAGTCCGGCATTCCATACGGTACTGCTTTTGTGAAAAACGGCTATGTCGGCCGTACCTTTATCAAACCGAAACAGAGCAGCCGTGAGTCCAGCGTCCGTGTGAAACTGAATGTACTGCGTGAAGCAGTAGAAGGCAAACGAGTGATCATGATCGATGATTCGATCGTCCGTGGAACAACCAGTGACCGCATTGTGCATATGCTGCGTGAGGCAGGAGCCAAAGAAGTGCATATGCGTGTCAGTTCACCGCCATTTTTATGGCCGTGCTACTTCGGTACCGATGTGCCTGCAAGAGAGCAGCTGATTGCATACAACCGTACCGTGGAGGAGATCAGACAGGTGATAGGAGCAGACAGTCTTGGATATCTGGACTGCAGTCGCCTGCGTCAAATGGCAGGAGACCTGCCGATCTGCACCGGATGTTTTACCGGAAACTATCCGCTGGATCCGCCGATGGAGGATATCAGAGGAGAATTCGAACAGTAGATACAGGAGGAAAATATGAGTACAGACAGATACGTAAGCCCATTATCAGAGCGTTATGCAAGCAAGGAAATGCAGTACATTTTTTCACCGGATATGAAATTCCGTACCTGGAGAAAACTCTGGATCGCACTTGCTGAGACAGAAAAAGAGCTTGGACTGAACATTACAGACGAGCAGATCGAGGAACTGAAAGCACATGCAGAGGACATCAATTATGATGTGGCAAAAGAAAGAGAACGTCTTGTCCGCCACGACGTTATGTCCCATGTGTATGCATATGGCGTACAGTGCCCGAAAGCAAAAGGCATCATCCATCTGGGAGCAACCTCCTGCTATGTTGGTGACAACACCGATATTATCGTGATGACAGAAGCACTGAAGCTGGTGAAAAAGAAACTGGTCAATGTATTGGCAGAGCTGGCAAAATTTGCAGATGAATACAAAAATCAGCCGACCCTGGCATTCACCCATTTTCAGCCGGCACAGCCGACAACCGTCGGAAAACGTGCAACGCTTTGGATGCAGGAGTTCTGTCTGGATCTCGAAGATCTGGACTATGTACTTGGAAGCATGAAACTGCTCGGTTCCAAGGGAACAACCGGGACACAGGCAAGCTTTTTGGAACTGTTTGACGGAGATCAGGAGACCATCGACAAGATCGATCCGATGATTGCAAAGAAGATGGGATTCAAAGAGTGCTACCCGGTATCCGGCCAGACCTACTCCAGAAAAGTCGATACCAGAGTGATCAATGTACTGGCAGGCATCGCTGCAAGTGCACACAAATTCTCCAACGATATCCGGCTGCTTCAGCATTTAAAAGAAGTAGAAGAACCGTTTGAAAAGACCCAGATTGGATCTTCCGCCATGGCTTACAAACGTAACCCGATGAGAAGTGAGCGTATCGCATCTCTTTCTCGTTATGTGATGGTAGATGCACTGAATCCGGCAATTACATCTGCGACTCAGTGGTTTGAGAGAACCCTGGATGATTCTGCAAACAAGAGACTTTCCGTTCCGGAAGGATTTCTGGCGATCGACGGTATCCTGGATCTGTGCCTGAACGTGGTAGACGGTCTGGTTGTATATCCGAAAGTCATCGAAAAACACATGATGGCAGAACTGCCGTTCATGGCAACTGAGAACATTATGATGGATGCTGTAAAGGCTGGCGGTGACCGTCAGGAACTGCATGAACGTATCCGTGTACTTTCCATGGAAGCAGGCAAACATGTCAAAGAAGAAGGGAAAGAAAACAACCTTCTGGAACTGATTGCAGCAGATCCGGCATTCAACATGACACTGGAAGAGCTGCAGAAGAGCATGGAGCCGTCCAGATATGTAGGCCGTGCACCAAGACAGGTGGACAACTTCCTGAAAAACGTGGTGAATCCGATTCTGGAAGAGAACAAAGAACTGCTGGGCGTAAAAGCAGAGATTCTGGTTTAATTGATTTAACCAAATAGCAAAGCGGATTGCGAATATCCGCTTGACATAAAAAGAAGGATATGGTTTCCAAAATGGATTCCATATCCTTTTTTTGCTTTTGATAAAGTGATGTGGGTGTCAAAAGTCCCCAACTATGATGCCTGCGGATTGTTCCGTGCGTTGCACTCCCACAATCCTCTCCAGTATTCGCATATCGTAGGATTATCATCCCACTTTTATGTCTACGCTCCGCTTCGGTCGGAGCAAAACGAACATCCACTGGATGTTCTGCTCCATATCGGGGCGGGTCCCAAGGTCTTTCATCCACCTATGAGCAAGCTCATGTGGATTTAGACCTTTTGACCCTGGCATCATAAAGTATATTCAGAAAGATCTGATCTTGATGATTTAGTTGTCTTCCAGAGTTCCCTCTGTGCTGTAAACCTGACGTTTCTTTGCCATTTCATCGCTTGCCAGGTATTCGTCGTAGGAAGTGATCTTGTCGATCAGTTTTCCGTTTGGCAGAATCTCCATGATACGGTTTGCCGTTGTCTGCACAATCTGATGGTCGTGGGAAGCAAACAGGATCACACCTGGGAATTTGATCATGCCGTTGTTCAGGGCAGTGATGGATTCCATATCCAGGTGGTTGGTAGGTTCGTCAAAGATCAGGATGTTTGCACCGGAGATCATCATCTTGGAGAGCAGGCAGCGGACTTTCTCACCACCGGAGAGTACACGGACCTGTTTCACACCGTCATCACCGGCAAACAGCATACGTCCGAGGAAGCCACGTACATAAGTTGCATCTTTGATCTCGGAGAACTGTGTCAGCCAGTCTACGATCGTCAGATCATTGTCGAACTCTTTGGTGCTGTCCTTTGGAAAATAAGCCTGAGATGTGGTGACACCCCATTTGAAAGAACCTTCGTCCGGTTCCATTTCGCCCATCAGGATCTTGAAGAATACTGTTTTTGCAAGTTCGTTGCCGCCGACAAAAGCGACTTTGTCATTTCTTCCAAGTGTGAAAGAAATATCATCGAGTACTTTTACGCCGTCGATGGTCTTGGAAAGATTCTCTACCATCAGTACTTCATTGCCGATCTCACGTTCCGGACGGAAATCAATGTACGGATATTTACGGCTGGAAGGACGGATCTCATCCAGCTGGATTTTTTCCAGAGCACGTTTTCTGGAAGTAGCCTGTTTGGATTTGGAAGCGTTGGCACTGAATCTGGAGATAAAGTCCTGTAATTCCTTGATTTTTTCTTCCTTCTTTTTGTTTGCTTCTTTCATCTGACGGATCATCAGCTGACTGGATTCGTACCAGAAGTCATAGTTACCGGCATAGAGCTGAATTTTGCCATAGTCGATATCTGCGGTGTGGGTGCAGACCTTATTCAGGAAATAACGGTCATGGGATACCACGATCACCGTATTTTCAAAGTTGATCAGAAATTCTTCCAGCCATTCGATCGCACCGAGATCCAGGTGGTTGGTCGGCTCGTCGAGAAGAAGGATGTCCGGATTGCCGAATAGGGCTCTTGCAAGCAGGACTTTGACCTTTTCATTACCGTTTAAGTCGCCCATCAGAGTATAATGCAGATCCGGTTCAATGCCAAGACCGTTTAACAGTGTGGCTGCATCAGATTCTGCTTCCCAGCCGTTCATCTCAGCAAATTCGCCTTCCAGTTCGCTGGCACGGATACCGTCTTCTTCGCTGAAATCCTCTTTTGCATAAATGGCATCTTTTTCTTTCATAATATCATAGAGACGCTGATTTCCCATGATAACCGTGTCCATGACCGTGAACGCATCATATTTAAAATGGTCCTGCTCCAGGACGGAGAGACGCTGTCCTGGTGTGATGACAATATTGCCGTTGGTAGTGTCGAGCTGACCGGAAAGAATCTTCAGGAATGTGGATTTGCCGGCACCGTTGGCACCGATCAGACCGTAGCAGTTTCCCTCTGTAAATTTAATATTTACATCTTCAAATAATGCTTTCTTACCGATACGCAGAGTCACATTGTTTGCACTAATCATTTTTAACCTCCAGAAAGTATATTGTATACAATAATAATCGAACGAAATACATACAAAATCAGCTGTATGTATTCTGGTCAGTATCACTGACATTTTACCTGTTCTATTGTAACCAAAAACAGGAAAAAAGCAAGAGCCAGAACGAAATAACTGAATATAAGAAGCAAAATAATGGGTTCATGTTAAAAAAACAAGAAAAAATAACTGGATATTCTTGAAATTTTGTAGTATCTTTGCATGGTATGTTGTTAAATTAAGTGGTATATTATGATATCATGATGTTGGAGTCAAAAGTCCCCAACTATGATGCCTACGGATTGTTCCGTGCATTGCACTCCCACAATCCTCTCCAGTATTCGCATATCGTGGGATTATCATCCCACTTTTATGTCTACGCTCCGCTTCGGTCGGAGCAAAACGAACATCCACTGGATGTTCTGCTCCATATCGGGGCGGGTCCCAAGGTCTTTCATCCACCTATGAGCAAGCTCATGTGGATTTAGACCTTTTGACCCTGGCATCATATCATATGAAAAATTGAAGTGCATGAAAGTAGGTGTAGATTATGTGTGGAATTTGTGGAATAGCAGGAAAATACGACAAACAGAAGCCGGTAATCGAAAATATGATGAAAAGTATTTATCACAGAGGTCCGGACGGCGGCGGAAACTATATAGATGAGGATGTTGCACTGGGATTTCGAAGACTGAGCATTATCGATCTGGACTGCGGCAATCAGCCGATGTTCAATGAGACGGGTGAAGTTGTGATCGTATTTAACGGTGAAATTTATAATTATCAGGAACTTACGAAAGAACTCCAGGCAAAAGGACATGTGTTTGCAAACCATTCTGATACAGAATGCCTGATCCATGCATATGAAGAATACCACGAGAAAATGCTGAAAAAGCTTCGCGGAATGTTTGGGTTTGCCATCTGGGACAGCAAAGAGAAAACATTATTTGCAGCCAGAGACTTTTTTGGCATCAAACCATTTTATTATGCGGAAATCAATGGAAATCTGGTTTTTGCATCCGAGATCAAAGCAATCCTGGAATATCCGGAGTATAAACGTGAGCTGAATGAAAAGGCTCTGAGCCATTATCTGAGCTTCCAGTATTCTGCTATGGATGAGACTTTTTTCAAAGGCATCTATAAATTAAATCCGGGATGCTGTCTGAAATACAAAGACGGCAAATTAAAAGTTTCCCGTTATTTTGATCCGACTCTGGTACCGGAGAAGCATCAGGATGAGAAAGAGATCGTAGAAGAGATCAAGGAGCGTGTTGCCGAGTCGATCGAGGCACATAAGATCAGTGACGTAGAAGTAGGTTCTCTGTTATCCGGTGGTGTGGATTCCAACTACATTGCAGCACAGGGACATTTCCAGAATACATTTACGGTAGGATTTGCAGAAGACAACGGCAGATACAGCGAGATGGAGCGTGCAAGAGAGATTGCAGATTATGCGGGAAGTACCTGCCATCAGAAAGTGATCACACCGGAAGAATACTGGGCAGTGCTGCCGAAAGTGCAGTATCATATGGATGAGCCTTTAGCCGATCCGTCCGCAGTTGCCCTTTGGTTTGTAGACGAACTGGCAGCAAGCAAGCTGAAGGTAGTTATGTCCGGAGAAGGTGCGGACGAGTTGTTTGGCGGATATGTGATTTATCATGAACCAGTCTCTTTACGTCCGTTTAAAGTATTGCCGGCAGGTCTGAAAAAGAAGATCAAAGAAAAACTGGAAGACAACAAAAAGAATTTTAAGGGAAAGAATTATCTGATCCGCGGATGTACACCGATTGAGGAGCGTTTTATCGGAAATGCTTATCTGTTCCATCCAAAGGAAAAAGCAAAAGTCTTAAAGAGCAGCATTCCGGCAGAAGATCCGAAGACACTGACGGCAGCCTGTTATCAGAAAACCAGAAAACTGGATGATACCGCACGTATGCAGTATATTGACCTGAAATTCTGGCTGATCGGAGATATCCTTCAGAAAGCGGATAAGATGAGTATGGCACATTCTCTGGAGACGCGTGTTCCGTATCTGGATATTGAAGTTTATAAGACGGCCAGAAAACTTTCTTTTGATAATAAAATCCGCAAGACACAGACAAAATATGCCTTCCGTGAAGCTGCACACAGCATTCTTCCGGAGCAGGTGGCAACACGCAAAAAACTGGGATTCCCGGTACCGACACGTGTATGGCTCAAAGAAAAGAAATATTATGATAAAGTACGTGCTGCATTTGAAAGCGAAGCATCGAAAAAATTCTTCCAGACGGATTACCTGATCAGGCTGATGGATGATCATTATAATGGTCTGGCAGATAACAGCCGTAAAATCTGGGCAGTCTATACCTTCCTGGTATGGTACGATGTCTACTTCGGTGAGCAGCAGAGCGCTTAATAAAATGGGAGAACTTTACTTATGATAAAGAAAAAAGGTGCGATTTTTGATATGGACGGTACGCTTCTGGACTCTATGTGGGTCTGGAGGCAGATTGACGTGGATTTTCTTGGCAGAAGAGGATTTGAAGTGCCGTCGGATTATCTGGAGATGATCACACCGATGGGGTATTACCGGGCTGCCGAGTATACGATTGAGCGATTCGGACTGAATGAAAAGCCGGAAGATCTGATACAGGAATGGCATGGGATGGCAGCAGAAGCCTATGCGAAAAAGGTGGAGCTCAAATCCCATGCAAAAGAATATCTGCTGAAATTGAAAAAGGCCGGTACACGCATCGCTGCGGCGACCTCATCGGCTTACGAGCTGATTGCACCCTGCCTTGAGCGAAATGGCGTGCTGGAGTGCTTTGATGCATTTGTGACTACCATGGAAGTGCCACACGGCAAAGATTTCCCGGATGTTTATCTGGAAGCGGCAAAAAGACTGAAACTTTCGCCGGAAGAATGCCTTGTCTATGAAGATATCTATAAAGGAATCTGTGCGGCGAAAAGTGCAGGGTTTAAAGTTGTGGCCATGCGGGAAGAAGCATCTATTGATGACCAGGAGAAAATCCGGCAGGCATCAGATTATTACATAAAAGATTTTGTGGAACTCCTTAAATAAAAATTGACCGTTGGTTTCCTGGCAGGTGTAAAGAACTGAAATGCCGCACATTTTAAAATAGTGTTTGCAAAAGAATAGTATTGCATGTGCAAATGAACGAATTCCCCGAAGGGCACGTAAAAGTGCCTTCTTGGGAATTGTTCATTTTGCACATTGCTGTACGTTTTTGAACGGCCATAGTTTTTAAAAACACTTCATATCATATTTTACACGCTGGCAGGAAACAGTCTTTTGCCACGCTGGTGCACGCAGAAAGTTTTTAGAATCAAAACATTCCGCATCAAGATAGTAAAAAAACAGAGGCACAGTGACGGCATTGAATTTCCGTTACTTTACCTCTGTTTTTTTCATGTTCTGTCTTTTGGCTCGAAAGGCTGTTCCACTTAAGAGACTCCGGGCAGACCAGGAGCTTTTGGCAATGTGCAAACGAACGGTATCGTAAAAAATAGTGCGTAAAATAATACAGCCATGATGAATTCGAAAACAAATCGCTCTGACGGTAGCAAGGCTTCCGTCGTGAGGTTTGCGATGCTGCCGCCCCAAGGAGCCGCTGTCTGAGCCTCGAAGAGGCGAGTTTAGGCGAAGGGCGGCTAACCGGCGAGCGAACCGAACAGGAAACGCAGCGTGTCAGGAGATTGTTTTCGAATCATCATGGCGTTATATTTTACGTATAAGTTTTCTTAATGCCCATCTTCTTGCCCTTCGGACAAGAAGCATCCCTCGCTCTAAAGAGCTCGGTCAATTTTTATTGAGGATATTCTTGTAAAGAAAAAACCGCCAAAGTCAACGACTCTAGCGGTTCACCGTGCGTTAGAAGATTCGAACTCCCGACCTTTTGGTCCGTAGCCAAACGCTCTATCCAGCTGAGCTAAACGCACATTTTGTTTTGTTGCTTTGCTGTGTACCTCAGCAACAATGAGAATTATATAGTATGTTTATGGAAATGTCAACACTTTTTTTGAAAAAAATAAAAAAATTTTTGAGCCTGTTTTTATGGCTTTTTGCTTTGGGCAATGATAGAATAAATGAGGTAGTATTTCAGAAAGAAAAATCAGGAATGGAGGGCATAGCTTTGGATAAAACCGCAGAGTGTAAACTGGTTCTTGATACAGCGGTACTGGCAGGAAAGATCATGCTGCAAAGCGGAGCAGAGATCCATCGCGTAGAAGATACCATTCACAGGATATTAAAAGTGTCAGGCATGAAAACAGCAGAAGCGTTTGTGATGCCGACCGGTCTGATCGTCACGCTCGATGATCCGCGTATGGATTCCATGACCGTTGTCAAACGGATCAAAACAAGAGGAACGAACTTGAGCAGGATTGCAGAAGTGAATGACATTTCAAGAAGATTCTGTTCCGGGAACATCAGTCTGGAAGAAGCATTTCACAGTCTGAAGCATATGAAACAGTACACCTATACAGCTTTGCAAAAATACATCGCACAGATCATGGTAGCGTTTTTCTTTGCGATTCTGCTTGGCGGGAACGGATGGGATGCAGTTGGGGCAGGTGCGGCAGGTATTGGCATGGTTCTGATCCTGTACCTTGGAAGAAAGATCGGGTTGAATGATTTTTTTCAGCTTTTGCTTGCTTCAGCGGTAATCGCAGTTGTGGCATATCTGGCAGCAGAGAATCCATATCAGACGATACAGATGGATATTGTGATCATAGCGGCGATCATGCCGATCGTTCCGGGAGCTGCCATAACAACGGCTGTGCGGGATACGATGCAGGGTGATTATGTGGCAGGAGGAGCAAAAGCACTGGAAGCATTTGTCAGTGCGGCGGCGATCGCGGCAGGCGTTTCATTTGGAATGATCCTGACGGGGGTGATGTGATGATTATACAGGTGATAGCGGCATTTGCGGCCATTTTTACATTCGCAATGGCACTTGAAATACCGAAAAAATATCTTATAAACTGCGGCTTTATCGGTGCGGCCGGATGGTTTGTCTATCTGGTTGTACTGCAAAGATTCGGGATGATGACAGCTAATCTGCTCGGTGCGGCAGCTATTACACTGCTTGCCCATTTTTTTGCAAGAATCAAAAAAGCACCGGTGACGATTTTTCTGATCCCGGGGTTTCTGACACTGGTTCCGGGGGCAGGATTATATCGCAGCGTGCATTACTTTTTTATAGGAAATCGAAGCATGGGAGCTGCCTACCTGGTGCAGACACTTCAGATTGCGGGTGTGATCGCACTTGGCATATTTATGGTCGATTCCCTTGTGGAGATCATTGGAAAAAGAAAACAAAAAGAAGAAAAAAACAATCAGAGTCAGGTAAAAAAATAGCAGGTGCAGCATGGGACTGCACCTGTATCATAGAAAAGCGGTAATGGTTTATTCCATTTCGTCTTCGTCGTAAGCGTCGTTATGGCAGTTTTTGTCATAGCTGCTCTTACCGGCATAGTTTTTTGAAGTGGTTTTATCGTAGGTGTTTTTCGAATCGTAAGCATTTTTTGAAGTAGTCCGATCGGTTTCGTTTGTGGAATTGTAAGTGTTCTGTGTGCGGTTTTTCGAATTTGCATTTTTACTCATGTCAATTTCCTCCTTGTGACTGTAAATTCATTCCGAAGGCACGAGAGACTTTGTGTGCGTTTCTGGTCAGTACGTCTGAGATTGATCTGAGAGAACTGCACTGCATCTTATGTGGTGCCTTCTGACATCTTATAGTTTCTTCAAAAAGTGAAAAAATATAATGGAAATCATTGCCAAAATCTGCCGATGTTTTCATAATAGACAAAAAACAGAAAAATACTTATTGCAATTTTTACCAATATATATTATAATTCAACTGTAAAAAGAATTTACCCTTCAAAAATTTTTTTTACGAACCCCTTATTAATTATTTATACTCCCCTCGAAACATCCGGTAGCTCCCCTACCGGATGTTTCATTTTAAGGAAAATCAAGGGTTTAGAAGGATTTTCTTTATAAACAAAAGGGAAGGATAAAGTGGTAAATAAGGGCATTGACACAACTTTTGACACAACTTTCAATTCAGCTTAAAACGGACATTTGCAAATACTTCCAAGTTTATATGACGTCTTGCAGTTTCATCATTTCTTTTTCGTTAAAATCCGGTAATACATGTGAATAGGTATCTAAAGTCATTTCAATCGTGCTATGTCCTAAGATGTCTTGTACAACTTTTGGTGGAATACCTTTTTCAAGACATCTGGTAGCAAACATATGCCTGATTAAATGAGGTGTAATAGGTGGCATATTGATACCATCATCAATCATTGCTTGCTGTATTTTTTTGATTTCTATATTGACTTTAGATACATGAAGAGGACGACCGTTACTTGTGGTAAATACTAAATCTTCAAGACCTTCACATGGTTCCCAGTAATCCCCAGCCATAATTTTTCGTCTGCTTTGTAATGTGCGTTCGTTCGATAGTAACTCAGCTATATCAGGAAGCATATAAATGCTTCGTTCACTGGATTCGCTTTTTGGAGTATCCAGCCGATAACCTTTACCTTTACCGCCATATTTTAAAGTGGTTCGAACATGGATCAAATGATTCTTAAAATCTACATTCTTCCATTGAAGTCCTCTGATTTCTCCGATACGCATTCCAGTTCCGGCAGCTAATTTGATAAGTGGCTCACAGACGTTACCTTTCGTATACGCTAAAAATATTTTTTGTTGTTCCAGAGAAAGTACTTGTTTTTTCTTTGGTTTTTTGATTTTGGGAAGATAAGTTCCGTCCAATGGATTTATTAAAATCACTTTTTTTCTTAATGCATAGGTAAACATACCGTTTAAAACGGCACGTACGCTTTTTAAGGTGGATTTTGAATAGCATTCTGCTGCCAGATTATAATATATATCCTGTATATGGTCAGACGTTATTTTCTTTAATTTTTTCTGACCAAGCGGCTGTTTGATATGTAAACGGTAGGTTTCGCGATAATCTAAAACAGTGCCATACTTTACTTCATTTTCTTTGTACTTGATCCATATGTCATGCCATTCATCAACAGAATAAGGTTTTTGTTTGATATCTAAGCCGAGTGATAATTCATACTTGGCTTTGTTCATTTTTTCGATTAAATTGTCCAAGTTTTTGTCATAAAAAGTGTAAGATTGTTTATTGTGTTGAAAACGTCCCATAAATCGCTGCCTGTTTCTTAAGTAACAAATGCCTTTCGGTAAATTTCTGTAGTTTTCCATAGTATCACATCTCCTGTTGTGTCTGAGCTAAATTTTCAAAGTAAGTATCCATTGCTTTTCTTAAATACAATTTCCGTCTGCCGACTTTTATATATGCTCCGGCGGCAGCAGCAATTTTGTTTAGGGAATTTTCTCCTAGATTATAACGAGCCTTTGCCTGTTCTTTATCCAGTGTAAGAGGCTCAAATGTAACGACTTTCGTATTTTTTCTTGCTCTCATAATAAAAACCTCCTTTCATTTTTGATTTTTAGATAATTGTTATGTGCGGATAATAAGTTATAAAAACTTATACAAGTAGATAAAAATAGTAAAACCGATAATCTGATATATGGGATCTTTTACCATGAGATGATATATAAGTTGGATGTTGAAAAATTCGCTTGAAGAGATTCGAGAAAAAAGAATGGTGTAATCAAGTTGAATATTATAAAAAAATAAAAGAAAAGAATAAAAAGAAAAAACAAAAAGAAAAAAATATAGTATTTCTCATAGAAAGAAAAATAGATAACAAGAGTAGCAAAATGTACTACACGTATCTTACTGGTATAGCAAAAATACAGTAATATCAATATAATCCAAAATATATAAAAAACAAAAATCAAATATCAAATATCAATTAGGAGGAAATAAGAACATGAAAAATGAAAAAATATCACTTAGATGCTCAAATGAAGAAAAAGAAAAAATCAGAAAAGAAGCTGAAGAACGTAACTTATCAATTAGTGATTATATGATTAAAAAAGTATGCTATGAAACAAAACAGGAAACAGATAATACACAGAAAATAATATATGAACACAGATTTTATAGTCTGTTCAATGAGCTGAAAGCGAAAAAAATATCGAGAAAAAAATATATTAAAAGAATGAAAAAGGAGTTGGAAGATCATGGCAGTGTTTAAAATTATAAAAGGTGAATATAAGAATAAAGATGCGATTAAAAACGTGATTACATATATTTGGGGAAAAGAAGAAGAAAACAAAACACCCAATAACATTTTTGGTGCATTGGGTGTGGACTATGAAAATATAAATTTGACTATTTCACAATTTGAAAAAATACAAAGAGTGTATCGCAAAGACAGTGGAAAAAGGATCTTGCATATTGTTGTAGGATTTTCAAAAAAAGAAGTATTTTCATTGCAGCAGTATCTTAGTATAGGATATGATATTGCAAAACTTTTCGGAGGAGAACATCAGGTGTTTTTCGGCTTACATGAAAATCGCAAAAACAAGATGCATATACATTTTGCTGTGAATCCGGTAAATGTTTATACAGGTGAAAAAATCCATTGGCAAAAACAAGATATTGTTCAACTAAACGAGAATGTAAGACAAATTGTCTTAAAATATCGGGCAAAAAATATAAAGAACAGAAAAATTTATTGGTGGCATCTTTTGGAAAGCCGTGAAATATAGAGAATAAAGTAATATCCACGTTTCCCGTTGAATGTTCGGTATTTTCCGAGAGATCCGCTTTCGCTGCGTACATTTAAGATGGAAGTTTCTTTTAAAGCGTTTATAATTTTCTTCTCAGGATAAGCAACAAGCTTGTGTTGTCTGCAATACTTGGAATAAGAAGCATACCAAAATTTGGATTCTAAATAATAACATTGTTCGTGAGTATCACGCTTTTCAAAATCTATTTTGGCAATGTCAGAATCAGCAGAAGCTTCCTGTTGTAGCCAAGCATATAAAGAGCGGAGAAGCTCTTTGACTGTAAAAGATTCAGAAACATCAGACTCTGTAATCGTTTCTGTATTTAACAGGTGCTTTTTGGCAAAATGAAATAAATCCAGTGCAGCATCAGCTAAAGTATCGTTTTGGTGCAAAAAAATACAAAAACCAGTGACTGCAAGCCAGAGAAAGCGGTTATAATGTTGGGTAAGACTTCCTTTTTGGTGGAAGAGAACGTTGCTATCTAACATTTTGTCTTGATTATACAATTCTCTGAACTGATTTGATAAACGTAAATCACGGTCAGTATTTAAAATGTCCTGCAAGAAAATTATATAGTCACATAATAAACGATTGAGTTTCACTTTATAATCAGATAAATGATCGGGAAGCGTAAAAGAATCAGAGGAAAAATCAAGGACTTCATCAGCATTTATAGGATTTGTACCGATAAAAACAGGATATATATGCAACTTGTTTCGTTCTCTTAGGATTTGCATGCGTTTTAACAAAGTGGTACTGCGTGTAATACGATGATCTTTGGCAGTGATGCAAAAGGGAATGCTGGAAAAATAGCATAATTTGTGCATATATTTTTGTGCATGTAAACTTGTGACAGAAAGACAGGAGTTTTTGAGAAGTGTTTTGGGCTGTGAAGGGCTGAACGCTAGGAGGTTGGAAAAAATATTAGCGGCAGCAGAACTCTTTTCTGTATCTGATCCGTAAATACAAATAGAGAAAATGGAAGATTCTTTTATAAGCTGAGTACATTTGTTAAATGAATCGTAAGAAACGATTGCATGAAATGAAATTGCATGTAATGTATATGCAAAGATGCTTAAAATATTTCTGTCAGAACATAAAAAACGAATGATGGAAACATAACTGTCGTCATACTCTGGTTTTACAAAAAAAGAATCAGATACAAGCGATTTTTGATCATCAATATCATAAAAAAGAAGCTCCTTGACAGAATGCTTTACTGGTGAATGGTCGCTTTCTAAAGGCATAAAATATAAAGGGTAGTCCTTGGAACTTGACCAGCCTATGTTAAAAACGTGGTTTGATAATACAGAGCATTCTTTTAAAAGAAGTCCACCGATATAGGATTTTAAAAGAGAGGATAATGTTTTGGAATTTATGATAGAACCATAGTCCTTTAAAATCTTTAAAAGTTTATCCGGAGATGGAGTACAGGTTATACGAGGATTTCTGTTGGGCTGGCATGATACAAAAGCATCAAGAGTATCTGTAATTTCAGTTCCTTTGATTTTATATTCAAGAAAGAAGGAAAATATATTATCATGGTAATTATAAAATTCGATGCCTATAATATTAAACCATATATCAGAGATAGGCTTTGATTTTGAATCAAAACACCATCCCTTTGTGAAAATACATGGAGATTCAAAAAGATTTGTATGAAAATCTTTAAACTTTATACACATTATCATTTATCCTTTCGAAGTATAATTTTGTATACAGATTAACATTGTTTAGGGGAACACGGCAAGAGGATATATAGATGATCTTATATATCCTCCTGCCTTTTGCATTCTATTTCTTAGAATTTGTGTAGGTTTCATTGAGAATACGGCTTGCAATGGAGAGAATAGCGATTGCAGACTGAACTAAAAGTTCCTTTGTGATAGATTTCATAGTATATGACCTCCTTGAATTTATAATATATTTTTTAATAAAATAAAGAGAACTGCCTTTTACAGACGGTTCTCTTTAAATATACTAAGTGTTTACTGTTAAAATTTGCGGATGGTGAGCTACTTTCTCTTTTTGAATTGCCATCCTTCTTCTTTTGCGGTTTTGGCTTTTTCAAGGCTTGCTTCTGCCCGTTTATAAGCTTTTCTTGCAGCTCCGTAATGATATTCGCCTTCGCCGTTTTTGGCTTTAGCCCAGTGCATATCGCCATCTTTTTTAAAGCGTTTTGCGGCATGATCGTACATTTCTTCCGGTGTTTTGAAAAATCCCATATCATTCATCTCCCTGTAAGATATTTGCCTTATTTTTTCTCAAAGGCACGCTTTAAGGTTTCTGCTGCCTCTGCAAGCTTTTCCGGTTCTTCGCCAATGCTCATTTTGTAAAAGTCATTTGCCAGACTCCAGCCAAGAGTCTCTGTCAATGCAGAAGCAGTAGCTGCCCCTACCATTCCTCCGATAACAGATCCTGCTCCGGGAATTGCTTTTAAAATTCCGGAAAAGGCAGCCCGACCTGTACTTTGTGCAAGCGTAATTGCTGCAATCGACTTTGCTGCTGATTCAGATATTGACATGTCAAAAATTTTTCCCAAGGCAACGATCATAGTAACCTGTGCCGCTGTGATAGGAATGGTGTCAGCGATTGGAATTGGAAGTGCTCCGGCGGTTGCTGCTGCCGTTGTTGCAGTATGTATTGCAATCTTACATTTGCTTTCCAAATCTTTTGGCATTTTTGTTTTGCTCATAATTTGTCTCCGTTTCTTTTTGTTTTTTCATCGTTTATCATTTGTCTCAGCCAACGTTCGGTATAGCCGTATTGTAATGCTGTTTTTCTTAAATTTACTTCCTCCCCCCTTTCGGCTTTCTGTTTAATGGATTTTACAATAAAATCTTTGGTATAAAGCTTTTTTGGAAGTACAAGTTGCTGACCTTGGAAATTGTCATGTAATTTCATGGTGGCTTCTATACCGATTACTTCTGCTATATCCTTGTAAATGCTGACAAAATCTGTTGGTTGTATATCTTTAGTATCTATCATCCTTTTTCCTCTGAAACAGTTTTATTAGGTTCATTTTATATGAAATATTTTGAAATTACACTAGAGGTTCTCACATAGTAAAAACACAGTGCAATTTTACATGAGAAAATCACACTGTATTTTGAAATTGTTTTGCGAGTTTATAAAAACTGCTGCTGCTAAGATTCATGGATTGCATGGCTTTTTTTGCTGTAATATCGTGATTTTTCCATAAAGTATAGTAATGCTCCCAGTCGTTAGGAAACTGCATTTTAGGACGCCCCAAATGCTTGCCTTGGAGTTTGGCGGCAGCGATTCCTTCTTTTTGTCTTGAATGTATCAATAATCGTTCCTGTTCAGCCATACTGGAAAGTACTTCAATAAGAATATTGTTAAGCATATCCAATATCCATTCTTGGTTATCCGGTACTTGAACCATAGTAGTAGGTAAATCCAAGATCATAAGACGAATATGGTTTGATTTAAACCACTCTAATTCCTTCTTAATATCCGCCTTGTTGCGACTGAGACGGTCAAGAGATTTAATGACCAGTGTATCACCACTTCTTAATCCCAAAGCTCCTTTTAAGGCTTCATAACCCGGTCTGTGAAGCGTTTTGCCGCTGATTTTGTCAACAACAATATTGCTTTCGGGAACATATTTCTTTAATTCGATAAGCTGGCGGTCTAAATTTTGGTCTGTGCTGCTTACTCTGGCATATGCCATTTTTTTATTGCTCATGTAAACCCTCCTTGTAAAGAAAAGTGTCCATAAAGGTTGATGTTTTTATGAGCATGTGTTTAATCTCAAACAGAACCTTTATGGAGAGAAATAGACGGTATTTTAGGCTGCTTTTTTGTGTACAGAAAGCTCTACCTTTATGGAGACAGATTTTAGGAAAATAATTTTGTATGGTTTTATTATGAGAGAAGAAAAAGAATATTTGTTGCTGCAAAAACGTTTTATCGTTTGACACAACTTTTGACACAACTTATAATAAATTTCAGGCAAGAGAATACCGGGGATCAGAAACGAGAATAATGAGTTTTTGGGGGAAAACAGGAAATTTCCGTGCTTTAAAAAGATGTTAAATCAGCCCCTTATTAATTATTTATACTCCCCTCGAAACATCCGGTAGCTCCCCTACCGGATGTTTCATTTTAAGGAAAATCAAGTCTTCGGAAGGGGTTTTTCAGATACCATTTTCTGTTTTATGGCATATGGTATACTGGAAGGAGTGAAGGGATTTATGGAATATGAAATGATTTCGGAAAAAGAACTGGATCGCCTTTTGGAAAAAGAACAGGGTTTTGTGATAGATCTTCGCTCACCGTGGGAATATGCAGCTTATCACATTCCGGGAGCGGTGAATATTCCGTATGAACGGTTGAAAAAGGTTCGGGGACTGCCAAAGAATGTTCCACTGATTTTTTACTGTGAACGTGGTTCAGTCAGTATGGTGGCGGCAAGGGAGATGGCAGAAAAAGGATACCGGGCAAAGAGTTTGACCGGCGGCATCCATTCCTGGCACAGAAGGCTTGGATAGAGGCAAAAAAGATTGACAGGGAAAAACAGCAAGATTATAGTTAATAAACAGGAAGAGAACAGTGAAAAAGGGCTGAAAAGACAGCTGTTCTTTTGCCTTGAAATGCAAAGTGAAAAAGAAAAGGAGAATATACGATATGAAATTGATGTTTGCATCTGATATACACGGTTCTGCGTATTATTGCAGAAAGATGCTGGAGGCATATCAGGCGGAGGAGGCAGGCCGCCTGATTCTTCTCGGGGATATTCTGTATCATGGACCGCGAAATGATCTGCCGAAAGAGTATGCTCCAAAAGAAGTGATTGCCATGTTAAACCTGATGAAGAATGATATCTGTGCGGTTCGCGGAAACTGCGAGGCTGAAGTAGACCAGATGGTACTGGATTTCCCGGTGATGGCAGATTACGCTCTGATTCTTTACGGAGAACGTAATCTATATGCCACACATGGTCATATTTATAATGAAAACAATCTGCCGCCTCTGAAAAACGGGGATATTCTGATCCATGGTCATACGCATGTATTAAAAGCAGAAAAAAGAGAAGATTATACACTGCTCAACCCGGGATCGGTATCGATCCCGAAAGAAGGAAATCCGCCAAGTTATGCAATCCTGGAAGATGGTCTGTTTACGATCAAAGGATTTGATGGAACGATTATAAAAGAACTGCAGCTGTAGACAAGGGACAGATGTGAAGATACGGAGAAAATATGAAAATTTATGAACTGATCGCCCCATGCCATTTCGGGCTGGAGGCAGTATTGAAACGGGAAATTACAGATTTAGGTTATGAGATCAGCAAAGTGGAAGACGGAAAGGTGACTTTTCTCGGAGATGCCGAGGCCATCTGCTATGCAAATATTTTTCTGCGGACGGCGGAGAGGATCCTTCTGAAGGTCGGAACGGTGCATGCAGAGACGTTTGACGAGCTTTTTGAGGGTGTCCGTGCTCTTCCGTGGGAAGAATATATTCCGGAAAACGGAAAATTCTGGGTTACAAAGGCAACTTCCGTAAAGAGTAAGCTGTTCAGTACCTCGGATATTCAGTCCATTGTGAAAAAAGCAATGGTAAAAAGGATGGAAAAGGCTTACGGGAAATCCTGGTTTGAAGAAGACGGAGCTTCTTTCCCGGTAAGGGTAACGTTTATGAAGGATGAGGCGGTGATCGGACTTGATACTACCGGAATTTCGCTGCACAAACGCGGATATCGTCAGAATACAGCAAAAGCCCCGATCTCGGAGACGCTTGCAGCAGCACTGATCATGCTGACACCATGGAGAAAAGACCGTATTCTGGTTGATCCGTTCTGCGGAAGCGGTACCTTCCCGATCGAGGCCGCCATGATGGCGGCAAACATGGCACCGGGCATGAACCGCAGCTTTTTATCAGAAGCCTGGCTGCATCTGATCCCGAAGAAAAACTGGTACGATGCGGTGGAAGAAGCACAGGAGCAGATCAATCTGAATATCGAGACAGACATTCAGGGATACGATATCGATGCGGCAGTGGTGCACAGTGCAAGAGAAAATGCGAGAAGAGCCGGAGTGGAAGAACTGATCCATTTCCAGCAAAGACCGGTCAGCGAACTGCATCATCCGAAAAAGTATGGTTTTATCATCACCAATCCGCCGTATGGAGAGCGTCTGGAAGAAAAAGCAGAACTTCCGGCACTTTACCGGCAGATCGGAGAGAGCTTTGACCGTCTTGATACCTGGTCCAAATATATGATCACCAGTTACGAGGATGCACAGCATTATATAGGAAAGAAAGCGGACAAGAACCGTAAGATCTATAATGGTATGATCAAAACCTATTTCTATCAGTATCTGGGGCCAAAACCTCCAAGACGGGAGAAAAATTGAAAATAAGGTTTTTAAGAAGTATGCGAAATGCTCTGGTGATCGTGATCGTATGCCTGAGTGTGTCGTTGTTGTATGATGTATACAAAGAACCAATCGACCGGCTGCTGCATCTGGATCAGACAGAGACGAACGAAACCACAGAAACCGGAAACAGGAAACAGAAAACGAAAAAACAGGCACAGAAGCCAGACGGACAGCAGGAAGAAGGTCTGCCGTCCGCTTATGATGGACGCATGACGGGCAAAGCTCCGGAAGTGAAAAATCAAGGTACGTTTGGGACTTGCTGGGCAGTTGTTACTTCGTCTGCCCTGGAATCACGGCTGCTGCCGCAGGAGGATATCGTTTTTTCGGCGGATCACATTTCCACACAGAACAGCTATGCAATCGGTCAGGAAGAGGGAGGAGCCTACAACATTGCGATCGCCTATCTGACGGCGTGGCAGGGACCGGTGACCGAAGAGATGGATCCTTATGGAGATGGTGTTACACCGGAAGGCCTTTCTCCGGTAAAACATGTGCAGGAAGTTCAGATCGCAGAAGATAAGGATTTTGATGCGATCAAAGAAATGATTTACCGGTACGGAGCCGTTCAAAGCTCGATCTATATGGATATGGGCGGGACAAAAGTGACATCTGAATACTATGATCCGGAAAATACTTCCTACTATTATAATGGAGAGGATGAAGTGAACCATGACATTCTGATCATTGGATGGGATGATGATTATCCGGCGGAGAATTTTACGAAGACTCCATCGAAAAACGGTGCGTTTCTGTGTCAGAACAGCTGGGGCGAAGGCTTTGGCGACGGCGGAAGATTTTATGTTGCCTATGATGATACACAGATTGGCAGAAACTGTGTGGCATACACAAGGATTGACGGGATGGATAACTATGACCATCTTTATCAGACCGATCTGTGTGGCTGGGTCGGAAATATGGGCTATAAAAAAGAAAGCTGCTGGTTTGCAAACGTTTATACGGCAGATAGTACACAGACGCTGCGTGCAGTCGGGTTTTATGCAACCGGGCCGGAGTCGGATTACGAAATCTATGTGGCGGCAGATTTTAAAAACGAGATGTCACTTGTTTTGCCAAAGAAGATCCAGAAAGGTCATCTGGAACGAAAAGGGTTTTATACGATTGATCTGAAAAAAGAAATTTCCATAGCAGAAGGAGAAAGTTTTGCTGTTATGGTCAAAATAAACACACCGGGCAGTGATTATCCAGTGGCGATGGAATATCGGGCCGATGACCAGACTGCAAATGTAAATCTGGAAGACGGGTGCGGCTACGTCAGCGTGGACGGTTACAGGTGGAGCCGGATCGAAGAAGAGTATGGCGGAAATATCTGCCTGAAAGCCTATACAGATAATCGCTGATGTGCTATGATAACGAATATAGGATGAACAAAAGCAGAAGGGAGAAAATCATGAAGAAAAGAATTGTTTTTGCAACCGGAAATGCCGGGAAAATGAAAGAGATCAAAATGATCCTGGGAGATCTTGGGATGCCGGTTGTCTCGATGAAAGAAGCCGGTATAGAGGCAGACATTGTAGAAGATGGAACGAGTTTTGCAGAGAATGCACAGATCAAGGCAAGTGCAATCTTTGAAAAATGCCATGATATCGTGCTTGCAGATGATTCTGGACTGGAGATTGACTACCTGAACAAGGAACCGGGCATTTATTCTGCACGCTATATGGGAGAAGATACTTCCTATCATATCAAAAATGTAAATCTGATCGGCCGTCTGGAAGGGGTGCCGGATGAGAAACGTACCGCACGTTTTGTCTGTGCGATTGCAGCGGTTCTTCCAAATGGAGAAGTGCTGCACAGTGAAGGCACGATCGAAGGAATCATCGGATACGAAGAACAGGGTGAGAATGGCTTTGGATATGATCCGATCTTTTATCTGCCACAGTATGGATGTACAACGGCACAGCTGGAGCCGGATGTGAAAAATGAATTAAGCCACAGAGGCAAGGCACTGCGTGCGATCAAAGAACAGCTGAGAAAATATTGCGAGGAGGGAGCATATGAAGATACTGATCGTCAGTGATACGCATGGAAGACTGGAAAATCTGGAGCGGGTGATCGAAATGACAAAACCGATCGATGCCCTGATCCATCTCGGAGATGTGGAAGGACAGGAAGATTACATACGCCGTCTGGTTCCGTGTGCAGCCTATATGGTCAGTGGAAACAATGACTTTTTTTCCATGCTCCCAAGAGAACTCGAGTTTGAACTCGGCAAATATAAAGTGCTGATCACACATGGTCATTATTATTATGTTTCCCTCAATACCGAGGAGCTTCGCCGCCAGGCAAGGAGCAGGGGCAAAGACATTGTGATGTTCGGGCATACACACAAACCGTATCTGGATACGGAAGACGGGATCACGATCTTAAACCCAGGCAGTCTGTCTTATCCGAGACAGGAAGGACGCAGGCCAAGTTACATGATCATGACCATAGATGAGGCGGGAGAAGCCCGCTATGAAATCTGTTATCTCTGATAAAACTTGATATAGCCTCCGGCGGATTGCAGAGGTGCACAGAAGAATATGTCATATGATGGATGACGTACACCGCACAGCAACAGTGCCGGAGGCATTCTTGAAATAGAAGAAAAGCAGCGTTTGATAACAGATGTGAAAAGATCGCAGCAAAAACGGTGAAGATCAAAATTGTTTGGAATTTTTGGAATTGTTTAAACTTTTTTGAAAAAAGGTGTTGACAGAAGAGAAAAACGATGGTATGATACAACACGTTGAAGGCAATGAGCCGGAAACAAAGCGGGAAAATAAAATGACAACAAAAAAATGTTGAAAAAAGTAAAAAAAAGTACTTGACAGACAGAAATAAAAGTTGTAAAATATATCTCGTGTCAAACAAAAAAAGAGAAATGCATATAAGCAAATAACGGGGTGTGGCTCAGCTTGGCTAGAGCGCCTGGTTTGGGACCAGGAGGTCGCA
>OLPY01000716.1_pt1 | contig 26816 bp, 25 predicted proteins | sample 1672481 | NCBI WGS metagenome assembly OLPY01 (sample SAMEA3136691, study PRJEB25190) | human gut metagenome | biome: human gut; feature: human-associated habitat; material: faeces | place: Austria | collected 2013 | reverse complement strand
TGCTTCACCTTCCGGCAATCGCACATGAGATTGGTATGGATTTTGAGATTGATTTCGCAAATGGAATCAGTGAAAAGACTCCAAACCTTTGCCACCTTGCGCCGGCAGGTCCGACTTATATGGAGGATCTCAATGAGGCAGGTGGTGTCTATGCGGTTATGGCTGAACTGAACAAAAAAGGACTGCTTCATACAGACTGCATGACAGTTACAGGTAAGACAGTAGGCGAGAACATTGAAGGAGTGCAGAACAAAGATCCAGAGGTTATCCGTCCAATCGACAATCCGTACAGCCAGACAGGCGGACTTGCAGTATTAAAAGGAAATCTTGCACCGGACGGAAGTGTTGTAAAGCGTTCTGCAGTAGTAGATGAAATGCTTGTACATGAAGGACCGGCAAGAGTCTTCGAATGTGAGGAAGATGCAATCACAGCAATCAAAGGCGGCAAGATCAACCACGGTGATGTTGTTGTTATCCGTTATGAAGGACCAAAGGGCGGTCCTGGTATGAGAGAGATGTTGAATCCGACTTCTGCAATCGCAGGAATGGGACTTGGTTCCAGCGTTGCTCTGATCACAGACGGACGTTTCAGTGGAGCTTCCAGAGGAGCATCTATTGGACATGTTTCACCAGAGGCTGCAGTTGGCGGACCAATCGCACTTGTAGAAGAAGGAGACATCATTAAGATTGATATCCCGAACATGAAGCTTGAGTTAGATGTATCTGATGAAGAACTGGCTAAGAGAAAAGAAAAATGGCAGCCAAGAGAGCCGAAGGTTACAACCGGATACCTTGCAAGATATGCAGCTATGGTTACATCCGGAAACCGGGGAGCGATCCTGGAAGTACCGAAAGCTAAATAATGATAGAACAGGAGTTATAAAGTATGCAGTTGACAGGATCAGAAATCGTAATCGAATGTTTGAAAGAGCAAGGCGTGGATACTGTATTTGGGTATCCTGGCGGAGCAATTTTAAATGTGTACGATGAATTATATAAACATCAGAATGAAATCAAGCATATCCTGACTTCCCACGAACAGGGAGCAGCGCATGCAGCAGACGGATATGCGAGAGCAACAGGTAAAGTTGGTGTGTGTCTTGCAACGAGTGGACCGGGAGCTACGAACCTTGTAACAGGGATTGCTACGGCATATATGGATTCCATTCCGATTGTTGCAATCACATGTAATGTAGGAGTTTCCCTCCTTGGAAAAGACAGTTTCCAGGAGATTGATATTACAGGAATTACGTTACCAATTACAAAGCATAACTTTATTGTAAAGGATGTAAATAATCTGGCAGCGACGATCCGTAAGGCATTTGCCATTGCGAAAAAAGGTCGTCCGGGTCCGGTTCTGATTGATATTCCGAAAGATGTCACTGCAAATAAGGCAGAGTATGTAAAAGAAAAGCCTGTAGCTGTAGAGCCATCACAGAATATCTGTGAAACACAGCTTGACACAGCAGTAGAGATGATAAAGGAGGCAAAGAAGCCTTATATCTTCGTTGGTGGAGGAGCAATTTTATCCGGAGCCAGCGAAGAACTTTATACATTTGCAAAAAAAGTGGATGCACCGGTAACAGATTCTCTTATGGGAAAGGGAGCATTTCCTGGAACAGACCCGTTATATACAGGAATGCTTGGAATGCATGGAACAAAAACCTCCAATTACGGTGTCAGTGAGTGTGATCTTCTGATTGTGATCGGAGCAAGATTCAGTGACCGTGTAACCGGAAATGCACAGAAATTTGCACAGAATGCAAAGATTATCCAGATTGATGTAGATGTTGCCGAGATGAACAAAAATGTGATGATTTCTGCAGGTGTTGTAGGAGACATAAAAGTCGTTCTTGACAGATTGAATGAGCGCCTGGAACAGCAGGATCATGCAGAATGGGTGACTAAAATTCAGGAATACAAAGAAAAATATCCACTAGTTTATCATAAAGATGTATTGAGTGGTCCGTTCGTAGTAGAAGAGATTTATCGCCAGACAAAGGGCGAGGCTATTATTTCTACAGAGGTCGGACAGCATCAGATGTGGGCAGCACAGTTTTATAAATATACAAAACCAAGAACATTCCTGACATCAGGAGGACTTGGAACCATGGGATATGGTCTTGGCGCAGCTCTTGGAGCGAAGAGTGGAAGAGAAGACAAAGTGGTTGTCAATATTGCAGGAGACGGTTGCTTTAGAATGAATATGAATGAGATCGCAACTGCAGTCCGCCACAATATTCCAGTGATTCAGGTAGTCATCAACAACCACGTTCTTGGTATGGTACGACAATGGCAGAATCTGTTTTACGGACAGAGATACTCTGCGACAGTACTGAATGATGCAGTAGATTTTGTAAAACTTGCAGAAGCAATGGGTGCAGAAGGCATCCGCGCAACAACACAGGAAGAATTTAAATCAGCTTTTGAAAAGGCAATGAATCTTGGAAGACCGGTTGTCATCGATTGTCAGATTGACAGTGATGATAAGGTATGGCCAATGGTTGCGCCTGGAGCGGCAATCAGTGAAGCGTTTGATGAAGCAGATTTGAAGAATAAATAATAAACAAATTAACAGCTCAAAAAGAGCAAGGGAAATGGAGGCAATACTATGAGTAGAGTGTACAATTTTTCAGCAGGTCCGGCAATGTTACCGGTGGAGGTCCTTAAAGAAGCAGCATCAGAGATGCTGGATTATCAGGGTTCAGGAATGTCCGTGATGGAAATGAGTCACCGCTCTCAGGTATTCCAGAATATTATCGATGAGGCAGAAGCAGATCTTAGAGACTTACTGAATATTCCGGACAATTATAAGGTACTGTTCTTGCAGGGAGGCGCATCCCAGCAGTTCGCTGCAGTTCCTATGAACCTGATGAAAAATGGTGTCGCAGATTATATTGTGACAGGTCAGTGGGCGAAAAAAGCAGCACAAGAGGCAGAAAAATACGGCAAGGTGAATGTCATTGCATCTTCCGCAGATAAGACATTTTCTTATATTCCGGATTGTTCCGATCTTCCGATTGATGACGATGCAGATTACGTATATATCTGTGAGAATAATACAATCTATGGAACGAAGTACAAAGAACTTCCGAATACGAAAGGCAAGACGCTGGTTGCAGATGTATCTTCCTGTTTCCTGTCAGAGCCTCACGATGTAGAAAAATACGGTGTTCTCTATGGTGGAGCACAGAAAAATATCGGACCTGCCGGAGTTGTGATTGCAATTATTCGTGAAGATTTGATTCGTGATGACGTACTTCCAGGCACACCGACTATGTTAAAATATAAAACACAGGCGGACAAAGGTTCTCTTTATAACACACCTCCGTGTTATGGAATTTATATTTGCGGCAAAGTCTTCAAATGGTTGAAAAAACAGGGCGGACTTGCTGCAATGAAAGAACACAATGAGAAAAAAGCAAAGATTCTGTATGATTACCTGGATCAGAGCAAGATGTTCAAAGGAACTGTTGTACCAAAAGACCGTTCTCTTATGAATGTTCCATTCGTAATTGGTGACAAAGATCTGGAGGCTAAATTCGTCAAAGAAGCAGATGCAGCCGGATTTGTAAATTTAAAAGGGCACCGTACTGTCGGAGGTATGCGTGCTAGTATTTACAACGCGATGCCAATCGAAGGCGTGGAAGCATTAGTCGAATTCATGAAGAAATTTGAAAAGGAGAACGCTTAATATGTACAAATATCATTGCTTAAATCCAATCGCAGATATTGGATTGAATAACTTTACAGAAGATTATACAAAGATTGATACTGCAGAAGGTGCAGATGCGCTTCTCGTAAGAAGTGCAGTTATGCATGACATGGAGTTTGACAAAAACTTAAAGGCTATTGGAAGAGCAGGAGCTGGAGTTAATAACATTCCTCTGGATACATGTGCGGAGCAGGGAATCGTTGTATTCAACACACCGGGAGCAAATGCAAATGGTGTAAAAGAGCTTGTGATCGCAGGTATGCTTCTTGCGTCTCGTGATATCATAGGAGGAATCAACTGGGTCCAGGAGAATGAAGAAGACGGCAATATCTTAAAAGATGCCGAAAAGGCAAAGAAACAGTTTGCCGGCTGCGAAATCGAAGGTAAGAAGCTGGGAGTCATTGGACTTGGAGCCATCGGTGTTCTTGTTGCTAATGCAGCTGTACATCTTGGAATGGAAGTTTACGGATATGATCCATATCTGTCTGTGGATGCAGCATGGAGACTGTCCAGAAATATTCATCATGCAAAGACTGTTGATGAGCTTTATAAAGATTGTGATTATATCACGATCCATGTGCCGGCTATGGATAGTACAAAAGGTATGATTGACAAGAATGCGATTGGTCTTATGAAAGATGGTGTTGTCATTCTGAATTATGCAAGAAATGTCCTGGTTGATGAAGAGGCAGTAGTAGATGCACTTGTTTCCGGACATGTTAAGAACTATGTGACAGATTTCCCAACACCAATCGTGGCAGGAGTCAAAGGTGCAATTATCACACCACACCTTGGAGCTTCTACAGAAGAGTCTGAAGATAACTGTGCGAAGATGGCAGTTGCAGAAGTAAGAAATTATCTGGAAAATGGTAACATCCAGCATTCTGTAAACTATCCGGACTGCGACATGGGAGTCAAAGGTGAAAATACAAGAATTACATTACTTCACCATAATGTACCGAATATGATCGGACAATTCACGAAGATCCTTGCAGATGATAATATGAATATCGCAGATATGACGAATAAAAGCAAAGGTGCGTATGCATATACGATGATTGATATAGATTCTGATGTGACAGACAGTGTTATCGAAGATCTTACAAAAGTCAAAGATGTGTTAAGAGTACGTGTGATTCGTTAATTGGTACAATTGCAGGTTGATCAAACATAATCAAAATATAAAAAGGAATAGTGATGGAAGAGATTCTTGTAACTATTCCTTTTTTGATGTTCAAAAGTTCATAGTCTTATTTCCAATCATGAAAAATAGAACCGCCAGCTATTAACTGGCGGTCTATAAAAATGCACATATATCTGATTATGAGAAAAATCCTATAAATTTTTCTCTGCTAAATCTTTTCTGTGTCTTTCAAGAAGAGTGTGTAATCTGTCAGTCGGACTTAATACAGAACTGATAGATACATCGTGGTTCATGGAATCGATGATCAGCGCGATGAATTTACTCATATCTGCAACTGTGAAGTAGTCTCTCTCATAGAATGCAGGTGGGAGGTAAGTCAGGTTCGTAGTGATCACGCGATCAATATAACCTTTCTCATGGAATTCGTCAAATTTCTCAAATCCATCTGTGAAAAGACCAAATGTTGTACATACAAATACCTGTTTTGCACCACGGTCTTTCATCTGTTTAGCTACGTCCAACATACTTTCACCGGAAGAAATCATATCATCGATGATGATGACAGATTTCCCTTTGATATCAGAACCTAAGAACTCATGTGCTACAATTGGGTTCTTTCCATTTATGACTGTTGAATAATCACGTCTCTTGTAGAACATACCCATGTCAACTCCGATAACGTTGGAGAAGTATACGGCACGGGACATTGCACCTTCATCCGGACTGATGATCATCAGGTGATCCGGGTCAACAGAAAGGTTTGGTTCTGCGCGAAGCAGTGCTTTCATGAACTGATATGGCGGGTTGAAACTGTCGAATCCGTAAAGCGGGATTGCATTCTGTACACGCGGATCGTGGGCATCAAATGTGAAGATATTGTCTACGCCCATGTCAATCAGTTCCTGAAGTGCCAAAGCGCAGTCCAGAGACTCGCGTTTTGTACGTTTGTGCTGACGGCTCTCATACAAAAACGGCATAATAATGTTAAGGCGGTGTTCCTTACCATTAGCAGCGGAAATCAGACGTTTCAGATCCTGATAGTGATCGTCCGGTGACATGTGGTTCACATATCCGTTGACGGAATATGTCAGGCTGTAATTACATACATCTGTCATAATAAACAGGTCTTTTCCACGGACAGATTCGTTCAGGACACCTTTTGCTTCACCGCTTCCAAAACGTGGGCAATGTGCATCTACCAGATAATTGTCCTGAAGATAAGTTGCATACATTGGTGATTTTAATTCTTCACGGTAAGAGGACTGTCTGAAGTTGACAATATAGTCATTCACTTTCTGTCCCAGTTCTTTGCAGCCTTCCATAGCAATGATCTTCAGAGGGGCTCTTGGGAAAAGCTTTTCCATCTCCTTGATATCATTACTGTTACTGTTAATCGTAATGTTGTTCATAACGCTCTCCTGTTACATATAAATATTTCATTTTTTTTAATGATATTTTGTTCTAACATAACTCACATTACAGTTATATCATTTTTACCTATGTAAGGTCAATGGTATGTTTTCTATTTTATAAACTTTACAAGTTGAAGCAGATATTGTAAAATCAAGTGGATAAGATGAAAAATCGAATATTTACAGAAATGGAGATAAATATATGAGTAAACCAGTAGTAGCGATTGTGGGTAGACCGAATGTGGGTAAGTCCACACTTTTTAATGCGCTGGCAGGAGAGAAGATTTCAATTGTAAAAGACACACCGGGAGTTACCCGTGATCGAATCTACGCAGATGTCAGCTGGCTTGATAAAGATTTTACATTGATTGACACCGGTGGTATTGAACCGGAGAGCAAGGACATTATTCTGTCACAGATGCGTGAACAGGCTCAGATTGCTATTGATACATCAGATGTTATTATTTTTATTACAGATGTAAAGCAGGGGCTTGTGGATTCCGATTCTAAAGTTGCAGATATGTTAAGAAGAAGCGGAAAGCCGGTCATTCTTGTTGTAAACAAAGTAGATAATTTTGATAAATATATGGCAGATACTTATGAGTTCTATAATCTTGGAATCGGTGATCCGGTGCCAATCTCTGCATCATCAAGACTCGGACTTGGAGATATGCTTGATAAGGTGATCGAACATTTCCCGGAGCATGCAGGAGAAGAGGAAGAGGACTCTCGTCCGCGTGTGGCAATTGTAGGAAAACCGAACGTAGGTAAGTCTTCTATTATTAACAAGCTTCTTGGAGAGCAGCGTGTGATCGTCAGTGACATTGCAGGAACAACAAGGGATGCCATTGATACGGAGATCGTGCACAATGGAAAAGAATATGTCTTTATTGATACAGCAGGGCTTCGCAGAAAGAATAAGATTAAAGAGGAACTGGAGCGATACAGTATTATCCGTACCGTAACAGCGGTAGAACGTGCAGATGTGGTCCTTGTCGTAATTGATGCGACTCAGGGTGTGACAGAACAGGATGCTAAGGTGGCAGGAATTGCGCATGAGCGTGGAAAAGGTGTTATCATCGTGGTAAATAAGTGGGATGCTATTGAGAAAAATGATAAGACCATGCGTGAGTATGAGAATGAAGTGCGCCGTGTCCTTTCATTTATGCCATACGCAGAGATTATGTACGTGTCTGCAGTGACAGGTCAGCGTCTTCCAAAAATGTTCGATATGATTGATATGGTCATTGAGAATCAGACACTGCGTGTTGCAACAGGGGTACTTAATGAGATCCTGATGGAAGCAACAGCAATGCAGCAGCCGCCGTCAGACAAAGGAAAGCGTCTGAAGATCTATTACATGACGCAGGTAGCGGTAAAGCCGCCTTCATTTGTAATTTTTGTCAATGATAAAGAACTGATGCATTTCTCCTATCAGAGATATCTGGAGAATAAGATCAGAGAGTCCTTTGGCTTCAAGGGAACATCACTAAAATTCTTTGTAAGAGAAAGAAAAGAAAGGGATAATTAGAAAATGGAACGTTTTATATGTCTACTGATCGGGTATGCATTTGGACTGATCCAGACAGGATACATCTATGGTAAGATGAAAGGAGTCGATATCCGAAAAGAGGGAAGTGGCAATGCAGGAAGCACTAACGCTCTTCGCACGATGGGAATCAAAGCGGGACTTGTCACACTTCTTGGAGACTGCTTTAAATGTGTTTTTGCAGTTGTGACGGTTTACCTGATTTACGGAAAGACTTACGCAGACATTTTCCCACTCCTTGCCATGTATGCAGGGATGGGTGCGGTACTTGGGCACAACTATCCATTTTATCTGAACTTTAAAGGTGGAAAAGGAATCGCAGCGACAGCCGGACTGATCTTAAGTACGACAAATGTATGGATGGTTTTGATCTGTTTATTTGCATTCCTCGGAATCGTGGCAGTGACACGTTATGTGTCTCTTGGCTCCCTGGCAGTTGTAATCATTTATCTGATCGAAGTGGTTGTGTATGGCCAGATGGGCGGATTTGGTGTAAAACCGCCGTATCTTTATGAAATGTATGGAATTGCGGCATTTCTGATGTTATCCGCATTTTATAAACATAAGGCAAATATTGTAAGACTCATGAACGGTACGGAGAATAAGATCAGTATCGGAAAGAAATAATAAGGAGGAAGATTATGGCAAAGGTAAGTGTGATAGGGGCAGGAAGCTGGGGGACTGCACTGGCGCTTCTTCTGAGTAAAAACGGTCATGATGTGACTATGTGGTCAATTCTGGAAGATGAGATCCGGATGCTGGATAAAGAGCGTGAGCACAAATCAAAGCTTCCGGGCGTGAAGCTTCCGGATACAATGAAATTTACAACAGATCTTAAGAAAGCTGTAGAAGGAAGAGATTTCCTTGTGCTTGCAGTGCCGTCTACATTTACAAGGGGAACAGCGAAAAATATGTGCCCGTATGTAGCGGAAGGTCAGATTATTGTTGATGTTGCGAAAGGAATCGAAGAGGCAACTCTGATGACACTATCTCAGCAGATCGAGGATGAAATTCCACAGGCTGATGTAGCAGTCCTGTCCGGACCAAGCCACGCTGAGGAAGTAGGAAGAGGACTTCCGACTACTGTTGTTGTGGGAGCAAAGACGGAAAAGACAGCCGAGTATCTGCAGCAGATGTTCGCAAGTGAAGTGTTCCGTGTATATACAAGCCCGGATATGCTTGGCATGGAACTTGGCGGTTCTTTGAAAAATGTCATCGCTCTGGCAGCAGGTATTGCTGACGGAATGGGATATGGAGATAATACAAAGGCTGCACTCATCACAAGAGGAATTGCAGAGATTGCAAGACTAGGTGTGAAAATGGGCGGCGCAGTTGAGACATTTTCCGGACTTACAGGAATTGGTGATCTGATTGTAACGTGTGCCAGTGTCCACAGCCGTAACCGCAAAGCAGGTTATCTCATGGGGCAGGGTAAATCCATGCAGGAAGCAATGGATGAGGTTCAGATGGTAGTAGAAGGAGTGTATTCTGCAAAAGCGGCAGTAAAACTTGGCGAAAAATATGGAGTATCACTTCCAATCATCAATAAAGTCAGCGAAGTATTGTTTGATGGAAAAGACCCGAAAGAAGCAGTTAATGAACTCATGCTCAGAGATAATAAGGCGGAGCATACAGCACTTCCGTGGGAGAAATAATTGTAAAAGATATTAAAACAGGACGAACAACAAGAACATAAAATACACATGCTTCATACACAAAGCATGTGTAAGTTTATGTTCTTTTTAAATCCATATGTAGAAAATTCATACATAGTAAGCAGAATTCTATACATACTCGGAATGTTTCCGGCATAATCTGTTAACAGTAAAACAAGTTCATGCATGGGGGTATTTTGATGGATAGATTTCAGGTATACAAAGATATCGAAGCGAGGACGAATGGAGAAATCTACATTGGTGTTGTGGGACCGGTCCGGACGGGAAAGTCTACATTTATTAAAAGATTCATGGATGTGCTGGTGCTTCCAGAAATGGAAGATGAACATGCCAGAATGCGTACGCAGGATGAACTGCCGCAATCTGCTTCGGGACGCACGATTATGACAACGGAACCAAAGTTCGTGCCGAAGGAAGCAGCAAAAATCCGGCTTGCTGATGACGTGGATGTGAAGGTGCGTCTGATTGACTGCGTCGGTTATATGGTAGAAGGTGCTGCCGGTTATATGGACGGGGATTCTCAGAGACAGGTGAAAACACCGTGGTTTGCTTATGAGATCCCATTTGCAAAGGCTGCCGGGATTGGAACTAGAAAAGTAATTCATGATCATTCAACCATTGGAATTGTGATTACGACAGACGGTACCATCACAGACATTCCAAGAGAAAATTACAAAGATGCGGAGCGTATGACGATACAGGAATTAAATGGAATCGGAAAGCCGTTCATTGTACTTGTGAATTCAAAAGAGCCACAGGGAGAACGGGCGCAGAACACCGCGAAGAATCTGGAACAGGAATATGGAGTACGGGCGCTGCCGGTCAACTGTGAAAAACTTACCAGAGAGGATATCTGCCAGATTTTATCGGAAGTCCTTTTTGAGTTTCCGATATCTGAAATTCAGTTTTTTGTTCCGAAATGGGTGGAGATGCTTCCAAGAGACCACAAGATCAAACAAGATCTGATTGAACATGTGAGAGTGATTCTGGAACGACTTACCAAAATCCGGGATGCTCTTGGAAGTATAGATGTTTCTGAGAGTGAGTACATAGATTCCTGCAAAGTGGATCAGATTGGAATGGGTCAGGGCTGTGTGAATATCAATATTTCTATACCAGAAAGATATTATTACGAAATGTTAAGCGAGATGACGGGAACGAAGATTGCAGGACAATATGAGTTGGTTGCAACAATTCAGGAACTTGCGAAATTAAAGGAAGAATATGAAGGAGTCCGGGACGCATTTACAACTGTTCGAATGAAAGGATATGGGGTGGTCAGTCCGGTAAGAGATGAAATTACACTTTTGGAGCCGGAGCTTATCAAACAGGGAAATAAATATGGTGTGAAGATACATTCAAAGGCCCCGTCTATCCATCTGATCCGGGCGAATATCGAGACAGAGATTGCACCGATTGTTGGAACAGAAGATCAGGCGAAAGATCTTCTTACATTCATTAAGCAGGAAGCAGAAACCGAACATGGAATCTGGGAGACGAACATTTTCGGAAAATCTGTGGAAGAATTAGTGATGGATGGTATCCGGGGTAAGATTGCCATGATCGGGGATGAAAGCCAGACAAAGCTTCAGGATACAATGCAGAAGATTGTCAATGACAGTAATGGAGGACTGGTGTGTATCATCATATAAAAATGATTTACCCCCTGCATAATTTGTGCTATACTATTTTATGAATGTCAAAAAGGAACTTAAGAAAAAAGATAAGACTTTGAATGAGATAGAAAAAATGTATGGAGGTACAATTTGATGAAAGTAGCGATTATTACTGCAAGTACAGCAGTTTATAAAGGAGAGCAGGAGGATGCAAGTGGAAAAGTAATCCGCAAGATGGTGGAGGAAGCAGGGCTTGACGTTGTGTTCATGAAGGCTCTCCCGACAGACAAAACTGTATTATCTACTGTTTTTCAGAGAATGGCAGACGGAAATCTTGCAGACCTGATCCTGACAACAGGCGGAGCAGGCTGCGGACCGGAAGACTGCACACCGGAGGCAACTATGGAAGTTGTAGACAGACCACTTCTTGGAATTCCGGAAGGTATGCGTGCACACATGCTTACACTGACAAAAAGAGCTATGTTGAACCGTGCAGCGGCAGGAATCCGTGGAAATGTTGTGATTGTAAATCTTCCTGGAAAAGCAGGAGCTGTAAAGGAATGTCTTGGATACATCTTGCCAGAGGTCATGCATGCAGTTGAAGTGGCACAGGGAATAAAATAATGATTAAAATTACTTACCTGGAACATAGCGGATTTGCTGTTGAGTGTGACGATTATGTATTGATTTTTGATTATTATAAAGGAAATCTGCCACAGTTTGATAAAGATAAAAAAATCTGTGTATTTGCAAGTCATGTGCACTACGATCATTTTAAAAAGAAAATATTTACGTGGGCAGAAGAATATGAGAATATCCACTATATTTTATCTGATGACATTGAGGTGGCAGGACCAAAAGATCAGACGGAACATATAGGTGCAGATGCAGATTTTAATATTTGGGATTTAAGGATTCATACACTGAAATCCACCGATGAAGGTGTGGCATTTCTTGTAAGGGTGAAAGAGAAAACATTTTTTCATGCAGGAGATCTGAACTGGTGGTACTGGGAAGAAGAGGATGATGAGACCTGGAATGAACCGATGAGACAGGCATATCAGAAAGAGATTGCAAAAATCGAGGGTGAAGAAATTGATTATGCATTTTTCCCGCTTGATTCCAGACAGGGAGAAGAGTCTGTACTTGGTATCAATTATTTTATGCAGCATACGAATACAAAGATTGTATTCCCAATGCATATGTGGGGGTATGACATTTTAGATAAGTTTTTGAAAAATTCGGTGTCGGAGCCGTATAGAGAGCGGATCATGAAGGTGAAAGAACCGGGTCAGAGCTTTTATTTCGAGGAGGAAAGATAGATGCTGGTCAGTATATACACCGATGGAGCAGCCAGAGGAAACCCGGATGGACCGGGAGGATACGGAACCATTTTAGAGTACGTAGATTCAAAAGGCGAACTTCATATAAAGGAATTGTCAAAGGGATATGAGAAGACAACGAATAACCGCATGGAGTTGATGGCAGTCATAGCTGGACTGGAAGCATTGAACCGTCCGTGTGATGTGAAGTTGTATTCTGATTCAAAGTATGTGGTAGATGCGTTCAATCAGAACTGGATCGGCGGGTGGCTGAAGAAAGGCTGGAAACGTGGAAAGAATGAGCCTGTAAAAAATGTGGATCTCTGGAAACGGCTTCTGGAAGCGAAAGAGCCACACAATGTGACATTTATCTGGGTGAAAGGACATGATGGACATCCTCAGAATGAGCGATGCGATGAACTCGCAACTTCTGCGGCAGATGCAATGAGGTAAAAAAAGTTCTTTCTTTTTAGAAAAAATATGATATAATAAATACTTGCAAGTAGGACAGGTGATCGCGGCTGTAATTGCCGAAAGGCAGCAGGTGAGGAAAGTCCGGGCTTCGCAGGGCAGGGTGCCGGATAACGTCCGGTGGAGGCGACTCCAAGGCCAGTGCAACAGAAATATACCGCCTGACAGACTCTTATGAGAATGGACAGGTAAGGGTGGAAGGGCAGTGTAAGAGACTACCGCCCGGCCGGTAACGACCGGGGCACATGTAAACCCCACTCGAAGCAAGACCGTGCAGAGACAATTTGGCGGCCCGTCAAGTCTCAGGTAGGTCGCTGGAACCTGATGGCAACATCAGGTCTAGATAGATGATCACTCAATGACATAACCCGGCTTATCGTCTTGCTTGCTTTTGTTTTATTCCAATATGGTAATAAAAAAGATTTTCAGCTTCGAAAATTGAAACTGAAAATCTTTTTTTATACATTTAATTCAATGTTTATCATCAATTCATAAATAAAAGATAACTGTCTGCATAGTTAAAACAGGAAGTTTTATTTGTGTTTACCAAGTCTTCCCTGATATTTTTCTTCGCAGTATTTGCAGCGGTATACTTCTTCGTCCGGATCGGTCAGTACGAAGACATGATCCAGTCCCTGCTCAATAGAAGTGATACAACGAGGATTCTTACAGCGGATCACATTGCGGATTTCGTGAGGAAGGTGAAGACATTTTTTCGCAACAACCTTCTCGTTCTGGATAATGTTGACGGTAATGTTGTGATCAATGAAACCAAGGATGTCAAGATCCATAAAATCGATCGGACATTCGATTTTCATGATATCCTTTTTGCCCATACAGTTACTTTTTGCATTTTTGATAATTGCAACACAGCAGTCCAGTTGATCTAAGTGAAGATATTTGTAAATATCCATACTTCTTCCTGCCTGGATGTGATCCAGTACAAATCCTTCTGAGATCTGACCTACATTCAGTGTATTCTTAACCATAGTATATTCCTCCTTAGACTTCGATTTCCAGTAATGTCAGAATCAGAGCCATTCGAATGTATACTCCGTACTGAGCCTGAGCGAAATAAGCAGCTCTTGGGTCATCATCAACTTCAACAGCAATTTCATTTACTCTAGGAAGTGGGTGAAGTACATACATATCCTTTGGCGCAAGCTCCATCTTCTGAGCATCCAGTACATAAAAATCTTTCATACGGATATAGTCTTCTTCATTGAAGAAACGTTCTTTCTGTACACGGGTCATGTAGAGAATATCGAGCTTTGGAAGCGCATCTTCCAGACGAACGACCTCTTCGTACTGTGCATGTTCTTTGTCGAGAACATCATTGCGGATATAACTTGGAACACGAAGTTCTTCTGGTGAGATTAGAATGAATTTTACATTTTTGTAACGCACCAGAGCGTGAATCAGAGAGTGAACGGTACGGCCAAATTTTAAATCTCCGCAAAGACCGATCGTGATATTATCAAGATGACCTTTTAAAGAACGGATCGTAAGCAGATCGGTCAGGGTCTGTGTCGGATGCTGATGTCCGCCGTCTCCTGCATTGATGACAGGGATTCTGGAATGCTCGCTGGCTACCAGCGCAGCTCCTTCTTTCGGATGTCTCATTGCACAGATATCCGCATAACAGGAAATCATACGAATCGTATCTGCAACAGTTTCCCCTTTTGTTGCAGAACTGGAATCGGCAGAAGAAAAACCAAGAACACTGCCTCCGAGATTAAGCATTGCTGCTTCATGACTGAGTCTAGTACGTGTACTTGGTTCAAAAAATAAAGTTGCTAATTTCTTTCCATCACATGCATGAGCATATTTCTTAGGGTTCTTTTCGATGTCCTGGGCTAAATCCATAAGATTGTCTAATTCTTCCACTGTGAAATCAAGTGGACTCATCAAGTGTCTCATAAAATCCTCCTTCGCGACGTTTACTTAAAAGTCTCTGTACATAATATAACAAACCTGTCAGATTTTCAATGTAAAAATTAATTTTTTTGAATGTAAAAAATAATTTTTTTGAATCTGTAATCAGGATAAGAATGTAAGGTAGATTTTAGATATGAAATGTATTATAATGCAATAGTGTCAGTATAGAGAGGCTGGGGATGCAAGTGATACTGACTATTTGTAAAGGAGACAAGATGGATGGCTACATTAGAAGAATTAAGAGGACAGTTAGATGTCGTAGATGATCAGATCGTGAAGTTATATGAAGAGCGAATGAAAATATGTGAACAGGTTGGAGAATATAAGGTCGAAGCAGGAAGAAAAGTATTTGACCGTGTAAGGGAGAAAGAAAAGCTTCAGAATGTGGCATCAAAAGTTTCTTCTGATTTTGATAAAAAAGGAATTCAGGAACTGTATCAGCAGCTTATGTCCATGAGCCGCAAGTTACAGTATCAGCAGCTTGTGAAGGCAGGAGCTCTTGGAAGACTTCCTTTTATAGAGATTGATTCACTTGGCGTGGAGAAAGCGAGAGTTGTATTTCAGGGCATGGAAGGTGCTTATGGACAGGCAGCTATGAAGACCTATTTCGGAGAGGACTGCAACAGTTATTCCGTCCGTACATTCCGGGATGCAATGGAAGCAATCGAGGAGGGCGCCGCAGATTATGCAGTGCTTCCAATCGAAAATTCTACAGCAGGTGCGGTAAACGAAGTCTATGACCTTCTGGTAGAATTTGAAAATTATATTGTAGGAGAAGTCATAATTCCAATCACGCATACACTGGCAGGACTTCCAGGGACACAGCTTTCTGAATTGAAGCGTGTGTATTCTAAAGCGGAAGCGCTGATGCAGACGACCAGGTTTTTGGAAGAACACAGTGACTGGCAGCAGATCAGCGTGGCAAATACAGCTATTGCAGCAAAGAAAATCCTGGATGACCAGGACCGGACTCAGGCGGCAGTCTGCAGTGCCTATGCGGCAAAAGTCTACGGACTGGAAGTGTTAGAAGACAACATTAATGATGAATCCGGAAACTGTACAAGATTTATTATTGTGACGAACCAGAAGGTGTTCTTGAAAGGGGCAAAGAAGATCAGTATTTGCTTTGAGGTTCCACATGAGAGTGGATCGCTGTATCATTTACTGTCACATTTTATTTATAATGATTTGAATATGTCAAAAATCGAGTCCAGACCAATTGAGGGAAGAAGCTGGGAGTACCGTTTCTTTGTAGATTTTGAAGGTAATCTGGAAGAACCAGGTGTGAAGAATGCACTTAGGGGCTTGCGGGAAGAGAGCAGAAGCCTGAAGATACTTGGAAATTACTAATACCAGTGTGGGAGTGCCGGACATAGAGTAATCCGTTAGAGGATTTGTATAATAGAAAAACATAAAATGACATAAAAAAGGAGACATCGAGGAAATGAGAACGAATGAATTGATTTTATATAAAGATATGGAAGACGGGGAACTTCTCCAGGACATGACATTTCTTATGGAGAACTATAATAATGAATATTACAATGAGGACGATATGAAGAGCCTTCTGTATTCTACTATTGGTGATCTGACAGAGTTATCAGTCAGTCACGGATTTGAAGGAAATCTGTGGCATACTTATCTGACTTACCTTATGGTCAGTCATGAGAATGCATACAGCACTTCCTGTGAGATTGTCGGACCGGTCGAAGGAAGTATTAATATTGCAGCACTGCATGATTTTAAGATTTTTAAAGAACTGTTTGACTATGATTTCCAGAATCTTGGAGAGGTACTTGGAGAAGACGGACTTGCCATGATCCGGGATTACAAGGGGGTCAATGGACATGGACAGGTCTTCAATGAGAGAATCCGTGACCGTATCTGTGACCTTGCAAAGGCACTTGATGGAACGAAATGTGCAGAAGAATTTAAAGAGAAAGTAACACAGTTCTACAAGGAATTTGGCGTTGGCAAACTGGGGCTTCACAAAGCATTTCGTATTGAGCATACCGAAGAAGGGGCAAGAATCGTGCCGATCACAAAGATTGCTCATGTGCACCTGGATGATCTGGTGGGATACGAGATGGCAAAGAAAAAACTGATCGACAATACAGAAGCATTTGTTATGGGAAGAAAATCCAATAACTGTCTGTTATTTGGAGATGCCGGAACCGGAAAATCTTCTTCTATCAAGGCAATCCTGAATCAGTATTATGATCAGGGCCTTCGTATGATCGAAGTCTATAAGCATCAATTCCAGGATCTCAATGATGTAATTGCGCAGATCAAGAACCGTAATTACAAGTTCATCATATACATGGATGACCTTTCATTCGAGGAATTTGAGATTGAATATAAATATCTGAAAGCGGTCATCGAGGGAGGACTTGAGAAAAAACCAGATAATGTGCTTATTTATGCAACATCTAACCGAAGACATCTGATCCGTGAGACATTTAAGGATAAAGAAGATAGAGATGAAGAATTACATACAAATGATACCGTACAGGAAAAGCTGTCACTGGTAGCAAGATTTGGTGTGACGATCTACTTTGGAAGACCACAGAAACGAGAGTTTCAGGAAATCGTGTGCCAGCTTGCCAAGAGAAATAATCTTAATCTAACGGAGGAGGAACTCCTGACAGAGGCAAATAAATGGGAGTTAAGTCACGGAGGAATGTCAGGAAGAACTGCACAGCAGTTTATTGATTATCTGGCAGGAAAAGAGGCGTAATCATGAATATATTTTTGCCGGCAGATATTCTGATTCCGGATGTAGAAAGCATGGAGAAGTGGTCGGTGATTGCATGCGACCAGTTCTCTTCGCAGCCAGAATACTGGAAAGATGTAAAGGAGACGGTAGGGGATGCGCCTGTCGAATTGCCACATGTATTACTTTTGTGTGATGACAGAAGTGATGGGTTGATGGAATGGCTGAGCGGGAAAAAGGAAGAAATGCGTAAGATTTATAATTTTAATCTTATGAAAGAAGGCGGACATATCAGTGGCTGGCTGGTGTCTGGAAAACTCGCAAAAGATTTTGAAAAGAAGATTACATCTTATGAGAATATAAGTGCAGAGATGCCTTATGCGGTTGGCGACGGGAATCATTCACTGGCTACAGCAAAAGTATGTTATGAAAAATATAAAAAAACACATTTCGATACAGAAAATGCAAATGCTCCGGCAAGATATGCGATGGTGGAGCTGGAAAATATTCACGATGAAGCGATGAAATTTTCTCCGATTCATCGAATTGTTACAGAGACAGATAAAGAAGCATTATTGGATGAGCTTCAAAAAACATGTTGCGCCCCGAATGGATATCCAGTACAATGGTATACGAAAGAGCGCCAAGGTGTTCTTTATTTAAATCCGAATAAGAGTAGGCTTGCAGTCGCAATTTTACAACGTTTTTTAGACGAATATCTGAAAAACCATAGAGGAAAGATGGATTATATTCATGGAGAAGAGGCATTAAAGAACCTGGCAGAGAAAGAAAATGCGGTTGGCTTTTTATTGCCTGCAATGGAGAAAAGAGAGTTGTTTCCTTACGTGACTGAAAGTGGAACACTTCCAAGAAAGACATTCTCCATGGGACATGCGACGGAGAAAAGATATTATTTGGAAGCAAGACAGATTCGCTGATATGACTAGAAAAGATAAAATCATAATAATATGGAGGTAAAAGGATGAAAACATCATTAGTTATTATGGCTGCCGGGATCGGTTCCAGATTTGGTGGAGGAATTAAGCAGTTAGAGCCGGTTGGAATGCATGGAGAGATCATTATGGACTATTCCATTCATGATGCAATCGAAGCTGGATTTAACAAGATTATATTTATTATCCGCAAGGACATAGAGGAAGCTTTTCGGGAGGTTATCGGAGAGAGAATCGAAGCTATCTGTAAAAAATTAAACGTAGAGATTGACTATGCATTTCAGGCAATGGACGATCTTCCGGAAGGAGTAAAATTACCAAAAGACCGTACAAAGCCATGGGGAACAGGCCAGGCAGTTCTGGCATGCAAGGGTCTTATAAAAGAACCATTTGCGGTGATTAATGCAGATGACTATTATGGAAAAGAATCATTTTTTAAACTGCATGATTTTCTGGAGGAGTACACACCGGAGAAACCGACAGATTTTTGTGCGGCAGGGTTTATTCTGAAGAATACACTCAGTGAAAACGGCGGCGTTACAAGAGGTGTATGCCAGGTCAATGAGAATGGATACCTGACCGGAATTGATGAGACAAAGAACATTGTAAAAGTGGGAGATAAGGCAGCAGTCCAGAAAGAAGACGGACAGGAGCCAATTGATGAGAATTCCCATGTATCGATGAATATGTGGGGGCTGACACCGGAGTTCGTAGAGACACTGGAAAAAGGATTCAAGGGATTTTTTGAAAAACCAGATGTGGATGTGCTAAAGGGAGAGTATCTGCTTCCGATTTACATTGATGAGTTACTTCAGAAAGGCGAAGTGACGGTTAAAGTCCTTGAAACACAGGATAAATGGTTCGGAGTTACTTACAAAGAAGATAAGGACTCAGTTGTAGAATCTTTCAAGAAGTTGATTGAAGAGGGCGTTTATAAAGAAAAGCTGTTTGATGATATTCTGTAATAAATGATAGAATAAGTGAAAATCGTAAGTACAATACGAAAAAGGTCGTGCGGGAATTAATCCTGCACGACTTTTATGTTGCTGATGTCAGAGTCAATAACGAGAGAGTAGTTTGTATAATAAACCACGAACCCGGGTTTTGCTCCGTTTGGTTTCTTGACATGCTTCTTTTCAATGTAGTCAATCTCGACTTTATCACTGCCGCGGTTCTTAGAATAATAAGCAGCCAGCCGTCCGGCTTCTTCAAAAGTACGGTCCGGAAGTTCATCGCCATTTGTCTTGACAATGACGTGGGATCCGGGAGCACCTTTTGCGTGAAACCACCAGTCACCGCCATTTGCAAAAGAGAAAGTCAGTTCATCGTTCTGGATATTATTTTTACCAACGTAAATGTCATATCCGTCACTGGAGATGTAGTGCATTGGTTTGTTAGTCAGTTTTACTTTTTTCTTTGTGAATTTTCTGCGCACATAGCCGCTGGCAGTCAATTCTTCTTTGATCTGTCCCAGATCCGCTTCGCTTAGCGCAATGTCCAGAGAGTTGCTGACGGATTCCAGATAGCGGATTTCATCAGCTGTCTCCTGGATCAGTTCGGACAGCGCCTCAAAAGTACGCTTCTGCTTATTGTATTTTGCAAAATATTTTTGTGCATTTTCCTGAGGAGTTTTCTGTGGATCCAATGGAATCGTAATATCTTCGTTCGTATAGTAATTCAGGCAGGTCAATGACTTTGCTTCCGGATCTAGGTTGTAACCATAAGTGTTGATCAGTTCTCCGTAAACTTTGTATTTTTCACGGCCTTCAGTTCCTTGTAGTTGTTTGGATTGTAAGTCATATTTTTTCCTTGCACGTTCCAGATTCGTCTGCACAACATGGCGCAGGTCTGCACTTTTCTGACGTATCCGTGTTACGGTGTTGCGAGTCGCATAATAAGTGCGAAGCACCTGTGAGATGGAATCGAAGCATTCTGCCCGGTAATTTCCATAGTGGGAAAATGGAATGGCGGTGAATTCTTTTGGCACTTCGTTGTTATAGTAAATCACTGGGTGGAAATTTCCTTTCTTCAGGTCTTCGATATAGTAGGAAAACTGGCGGTACAGGTGAATGAGCATATCTTCGGAAATGTCGGAAGCCGGAATATCCGTATCCAGTCCGGACTCCGAGACGATATGTTCCGCTACTACAGGACTGATACCGGTAAAGCTTGTGTAAATTGCTTTTCCAAGGGCAGCAGGTTTTTCTCTCAGTGCCAGGACAAAGTTTTTAAAAGAAACTGTGAGCGGGTCCAGTTTAGACATCGTGTCCGGGATGAAATAGGTTCTTCCAGGAAGGACTTCCCGGACAGAACTCATTTGTGCGGAAACATGCTTAATGCTGTCCAGAATCTTATCTTTATCATCGCAGAAGATGATATTGCTGTGCTTGCCCATGATTTCTACGATCAGACGCTTACGGCAAAGGTCCCCCAGTTCATTTAAATGCTCAATATCAAAGAATAAAATACGTTCCAGACCAGGCTGTGAGATAGCTGTGATACGCCCATTCCCAACATATTTGCGAAGAAGCATACAAAAACCAGGTGCAGTCATAGGACTCGGTTTATTCTCATCAGTGAGATAAATCAGTGGAAGAGATGCACTTGCAGAAATATATAGTTTGCGTTGTCCTTCGGGTGTTTTTATTGTGATCAACAGTTCGTCCGGTTCCGGCTGTGCAATTTTGTAGATGCGTCCACCCAGGATAGAATCGGAAAGTTCTTTTCGAACTGCTGCGATTGTTGTTCCGTCAAATGCCATAATATAAGCACTCCTTTAAAATAATGTTATAAATGTATGATAAATGTTTACTTTTCATATCATACCATAGTTGACTCAAAAATCCAAATGAAGTATAATAAAACGTACGGTTAAAACCGTATTTATTACTGAAAAGAAGAGGTAATACACATGATCAAGAGTATGACCGGTTTCGGAAGATGTGAAATATCAGAGGGAGACCGCAAGTTTACCGTAGAGATGAAAGGTGTGAATCACCGCTATCTGGATATGAGTATCCGTATGCCGAAGAAACTGAATTTCTTCGAGACGGCAATCCGGACAGAGATCAAGAAAAGAATCCAGAGAGGAAAAGTAGACATCTTTATCAGCTATGAGGATTTATCTGACGGACAGGTTTCATTAAAGTATAATGAAAGTCTGGCAGCAGAATATCTTGAATATTTCAAGCAGATGGAAGAAAAGTTTGGCATTGAGAATGATGTCCGTGTGTCTGCACTTTCCAGATATCCTGAGATATTTACAATGGAAGAGGGCAGTGAGGATACCGATGAACTTTGGAAAGGACTTAAAAAAGCACTGGATGGAGCCGTTGACGGATTTGTAACTACAAGGACTGCAGAGGGAGAACATCTGAGAGAAGATATTCTTGCAAAGCTCGATGGAATTCTTGAGATGGTAGCATTTATCGAGGAGCGTTCTCCGAAGATCGTTGCCGAGTATAGAGAAAAGCTGGAAGCCAAAGTTAAAGAACTTCTTGAAGATACGCAGATTGAGGAGAATCGTATTGCAGCAGAAGTTGTGATTTATGCAGATAAGATCTGTACAGATGAAGAGGTCGTACGACTGAAGAGTCATGTCGTACATATGAAAGAGACGCTCCAGTCAGATGAGGCAGGAATCGGACGCAAGCTTGATTTTATTGCACAGGAGATGAACCGTGAAGCAAATACAATCTTGTCAAAGGCAAATGACTTGGAAGTTTCCAATACAGGAATTGGGTTAAAGACAGAGATTGAGAAGGTCAGAGAACAGATCCAGAACATTGAATAAGAGGTATAGCTATGAATAAAGAGGGAATTCTTATTGTAGTATCCGGGTTTTCCGGTGCCGGCAAAGGTACGATTATGAAAGCACTTCTGGAGAGATATGATAATTATGCATTATCCATCTCTGCAACAACAAGAAACCCAAGACCGGGAGAAGAAGAAGGAAAGGCTTATTTTTTCAAAACAACTGAAGAATTTGAAAAAATGATTGCGAAAGATGATTTGATAGAGTATGCTATGTACGTGGGAAATTATTACGGAACACCGAAAGCATATGTGGAAGAGCAACTTCGTGCAGGGAAAGATGTAATCCTGGAGATTGAAATCCAGGGCGCATTGAAAGTCAAAGAAAAATTTCCGAATACATTATTACTGTTCGTAACACCTCCGAGCGCAGAAGAACTCAGAAAGCGTCTGGAAGGACGGGGGACTGAGACACAGGAAGTCATCGATGGGCGTATGAAGCGCGCTATTGAAGAGGCAGAATATATGGATCAGTATGATTATCTGGTCGTGAATGATGAATTAGATGTGTGCGTGGAAGAGATGCATCATCTGATTCAGGGAGAACATGAGAGATGTTTCCGTAATCAGACATTTATAGAGCATATGAAGAGAGAGTTGAAAGGAGAATAGTGTACATGTTACATCCATCTTACACAGACTTAATGAAGGTCGTTAATAAAGACGTTGAGGAAGGCGAGACAAAGGTTGTTAACAGCCGTTATTCTATCGTTATGGCTACAGCTAAAAGAGCACGAGAGATTATTGATGGTTCTATGCCATTAGTAGATACAAAGCCGGGTGAGAAGCCGCTTTCTATCGCGATCAGCGAGATGAATCAGGGAAAGATCACTATACTTGCTGAAGAAGAGGCTGCAAAACTTGCGGAACTGGAAGCAAAGCAGGCAGAGGAGAATGCGGAGGAAGATTTCTTGAATATTCAGGAAGAGGATTCAGAGAAAGACGCAGAAGCAGTAGAAGAGTCTGAAGATAACGAATAGAGAGATTATTACACGGTGTGCCGTGTGCCTGAGGCAGATACCGTCTGGTATCTGCTTTTTAAATAAGACATACAAGGAGAACTATATGAATATTTTATTTATATCCCTCGGCTGCGATAAGAACCTGGTGGATTCAGAGGTCATGCTTGGACTTTTGGATAAAAAGGGATATCAGATCGTAGATTCAGAAGAAGACGCAGATATTATTGTTGTTAATACCTGCTGTTTTATTCATGATGCAAAGGAGGAAAGTATTCAGACCATTCTTGAGATGGCAGAGTACAAAAAAGAAGGGAAGCTGAAAGCTCTGATCGTGACCGGGTGTCTGGCACAGCGCTATCAGCAGGAGATTATTGACGAGATACCGGAAGTTGATGCAGTACTTGGAACTACTTCTTATGATCATATCGTAGAAGCGGTGGAAGAGGCTCTTGCGGGAAATGGACATGTTGTTCTGGAAGATGTGGATGCACTTCCAGATGTAAAAGAAAAGAGACTTGTAACAACAGGCGGGCATTATGCATACATGAAAATTGCCGAAGGCTGCGACAAGCATTGTACTTACTGTATCATCCCAAAACTTCGTGGTAATTACCGCAGTGTTCCGATGGAGAAGCTGCTGGCAGAAGCGAAAGACCTGGCTGATCAGGGAGTAAAAGAATTGATTCTTGTTGCACAGGAAACGACCGTATACGGAAAGGATTTATATGGAGAGAAATCTTTGCATAAATTGCTCCGCGAGCTTTGTAAAATATCCGGAATCCAGTGGATCCGAATTCTTTATTGTTATCCGGAGGAGATTTACGATGAACTGATTCAGACGATTAAAGAAGAAAATAAAGTCTGTCACTATCTGGATCTTCCGATTCAACATGCAAGTGACGCAGTGCTAAAAAGAATGGGAAGAAGAACTTCAAAAGCTCAGCTTGTAGAGATTATTGAAAAGCTTCGAAAAGAGATCCCGGATATTTCTCTTCGTACCACATTGATCACAGGATTTCCGGGTGAGACACAAGAACAGCATGAAGAGCTGAAGGATTTCGTAGATGAGATGGAATTTGACAGACTTGGAGTTTTTACTTACTCACCGGAGGAAGATACACCAGCTGCAATTATGACAGAGCAGATTCCGGAAGAAGTCAAGGAAGACCGCCAGGCAGAATTGATGGAACTTCAGCAGGAAATCGCATTTGATCTGGCAGAAGATATGGTCGGACGTGAAGTTCTCGTTATGATTGAAGGAAAAGTTGCAGATGAAAATGCATATGTAGGAAGAACTTATAAAGATGCACCGAATGTGGATGGCTTGATCTTTATCAATACAGACGAAGAATTGATGAGTGGAGATTTTGCAAGAGTCCGCGTGACCGGTGCACTGGAATATGATTTGATAGGAGAGCTGATATAATGAATTTACCAAATAAACTGACAGTATTACGAGTTATCATGGTTCCGTTTTTTGTATTTTTTATGTTGACTGATGTGGGAGGACCGGCAAATAAATGGATCGCGTTAGTTTTGTTCTGTGTTGCCAGTCTGACAGATATGCTGGATGGTAAGATCGCCCGTGCAAGAAATCTTGTGACAAACTTTGGAAAGTTCATGGATCCTTTAGCAGATAAGCTGCTTGTGTGTTCTGCTATGATCTGTATGATTCCGTTAGGAAAATTACAGGCATGGTTCGTCATCATCATCATTGCCCGTGAGTTTATTATTAGCGGATTCCGCCTTGTGGCTGCAGATAATGGAATTGTCATCGCAGCAAGTTACTGGGGTAAATTTAAGACAGTATCCCAGATGTTCATGATCATTGTATTGATTGCAGATCTTGGAGGTGTGTTCGATATCGTTGGCACAGTTCTGATCTGGCTTTCACTGATCCTGACAGTTGTATCACTGATCGACTATATTGCAAAGAATGTGCAGGTGCTGACACAGGGAGGTATGTAATGATCGTACGTGAACTGGAAAAACAGGAAAGAAAATACGCTCTGGATATTATCTGGAGCGTTTTTTGCATGGATGTGGCCGAGGTGTATGAACAGGAAGGGATTGATACATTTCGCGAATATTTAAAACAGGAGAATATCGACCAGCTCTGTGATAGCGGCGAACTTCTGATGTTCGGTGTATTTGAACAAGAAGAACTGGAAGGAACCATATCCCTTCAGAGGCGGGGACACATTTGCAATTATTATGTGCGCAGATCCTGTCAGGGAAAAGGTGCTGGAAGGTTACTTTTTGACTATGCGAAAAGGTATTGTAAGGAAGAACTGCATAAGACGATTATGACCGTTGATGCTGCTCCGGAGGCGGTGAAAAAATATATCCACATGGGCATGAAACCAATCGATGAGATGCAGATGATACATGGAAAATGTTATGTGCCTATGGCAATGGAAATTCTTTAGTAGAATGACTATAAAAAGCGGTCCAAACAATTTAAAAATGTAGCGTAGTGCCAATTGACGAAAAATGTTATTTATGAGAGAATAAAAAAGGATATGGTGTTAAACTTATAACAAACACTATTTATAAAACACACATAGTTGAAAGGAGTTTTAAAATGATTTATTCACAAGAAGTAGAAATGATGTGTCCGGTAGCGCAGGGCGCTAATCACGGACCAGCTCCGATTCCGGAAGAGGCAAAATGGGTTCAGGCTAAGGAGATCAAAGATATTTCCGGTTTTACACACGGCATTGGCTGGTGTGCTCCTCAGCAGGGTGCTTGTAAGCTGACACTGAATGTGAAAGATGGAATTATCCAGGAGGCATTGGTTGAGACAATCGGCTGCTCCGGAATGACACATTCAGCTGCTATGGCTTCAGAAATCCTTCCAGGAAAAACTATTTTAGAGGCATTGAATACAGACCTTGTCTGTGATGCAATCAATACAGCAATGCGTGAGTTATTCTTACAGATTGTATACGGAAGAACTCAGAGCGCATTTTCTGAAGACGGACTTGCTATCGGAGCAGGACTTGAGGACCTTGGAAAAGGACTCCGCTCTCAGGTAGGAACAATGTACGGAACATTAGCAAAAGGACCTCGTTATCTTGAGATGGCAGAGGGTTATGTAACAGGTATCGCACTCGATGAAGCAGGCGAGATCATCGGATACCAGTTCGTAAATCTTGGAAAACTTACAGACTTCATCAAAAAAGGCGATACACCGAATGATGCATGGGAAAAGGCAAAAGGACAGTATGGTCGTGTTGAAGACGCAGCAAAGATTATTGACCCAAGAAAAGAGTAGGAGGACTTTTTAAAATGGCTTTATTTGAATCATATGAAAGAAGAATTGATAAAATCAATGAAGTGCTGGCAGGATATGGAATCGCTTCAATCGAGGAAGCACAGAAGATTACAAAAGATGCCGGACTTGATGTATACAATCAGATTAAGAGCATTCAGCCAATCTGTTTTGAGAACGCTTGCTGGGCTTACACAGTAGGTGCTGCAATCGCAATCAAAAAAGGCTGTAAGACAGCAGCAGAAGCAGCAGCAGCAA
>OLPY01000693.1_pt1 | contig 27276 bp, 30 predicted proteins | sample 1672481 | NCBI WGS metagenome assembly OLPY01 (sample SAMEA3136691, study PRJEB25190) | human gut metagenome | biome: human gut; feature: human-associated habitat; material: faeces | place: Austria | collected 2013 | reverse complement strand
CAGCAATTACTTCTATTGCAGGTTTCGGCAAAATCTTTACAGGTTCTGCTAAGGTACTAAAGTACTAGAGGTGATAACTTGGGAATTAATGAAGTAGCAAAGAAATTTCTGTTACTGTCCGGTATTGATGAAAGTGAACTTAGCAAGTATCTGCCACTTATCAGAGAGTCAATTGCCTATGTAAAGTCAATTCTAAAGGAAGAAGTTGATGTTAAAGAGAACAGTACATTACTAACTTCTGCTTGTGGTACATATGCTTATTACAAATGGAGTTTGTTCTATAGCCAAAGTGATGTTAGCTACTTTAAGGCAGGTGACTTAACTGTTTCCAAAAGCAGTGAAAGCAAAGTTACCGAAAGGGCATATTCACTATGGAAAGAAAGTCTAAAGGAAATTGCTAGGTTAACAAAGTCATCTGACTTTTACTTCAAGGGTGTTAGTGTATGAATATAAGTTCTTCAATTACAAAGTCCTTTAGAGAATACGGCAACAAAATAACTGCCTTGTCAAAGGACAATGTAAGTACAATTTACGGTTTTATTCAGCCACTAAACTATAAAGCCCATAGTAATATTTATGAAAGCACAAATATCTCTGCCAGGGATAATATGTATTATCTTTTAGTAGCAGAAAAGGACAGTGCAGTAGACAGTAACGACAAACTGATTCTTGATAATTCAACATATGAGGTCATTAAATGTCAGAGTTATATGTATCAGAATAAATGTATGTATAAGTGGGCAATACTAAAGTTATGTTACCCTATTTTGGAGGATGATTTTAGTGGTAATTCATAATGATAAGGTTGAAGATATTATTAAGAAAATCAAGCTAAGTAAAGACCTTGATGATGTAAGATTTGTAAAAGCCTATAACGGTAAGCTAAAGGAAACACCACTTGGGGGAATACTTGTTACCGTAAATAATGGTGTTAATATTGTAAATTCTTTTGCCGGTGGATTTGCCGGTAACGGAATGAGTGGTGAAAATATAAAGTCAGAGTTAAAGCTGAATATTTACTGTCCCTACCAAAACGGTGGGGATGGTATCACCCATACAATAAATTCTATTGTGGAGCTTTTACCTAAAGCAGACAGTGACAATATTATAAGCAGTATAAATGTTTCTGAAATAAAGTATAGCCAAGAGTATGAGGCAGTGTATAGGACACTTTCTCTATCCTTAGATTATTTAGATTACAGAGGTGAGTAAATGATAGGTACAATGGATTTAATGAAAAATTTAGTTATCACTATTGATGACAAGGTAGTAGGTGGAGTAGTTGGACTTACATCGGAAGTAAATTCATCTACCACTAAGATTAATGAATATATGTGTGGCAATAGTTACGGTGTAACAAGTGAAAATGTTGATTATACCCTTACACTAACTTTAGCAAGTAACCACAACACTTTTCCTCATAATGAATTTACCCTAAAGCTAAAGCAAAGTAATTACACAGTAATGTATTACAACTGCAAAATTTTAGGTGAAAGAGAATATACAAAGGATGGCTTTGTGTATAGAGAATTGCTTATAACTTCTTGTGAAAGAAGGTCATTTAATGAATAAGGAATTCTTGGAATTTGCCGATAAGCTGGTTGATAAATCTGCTTGTGAAAATATTTCCAAAATTATCAGTAGGGATATTCGAAGATACAGCAGAAAAATTATTGACACAAAGGATTTGAAAAAATGAAGATAGCAAAAATGAGTTTCAAAAATCATTTCTGGACCTATAACCCATCAACAGTAAAACTACTTTCCAATAGAGAAATTGTGGAACAAAAAATTCCTATGGGCAATAACCTTATTCAAAACTTTGGCAGAAACAGTAGAGTAGTTACAGGTGAAGGTTATCTCTTTGGTGAGGATTGTTTTAGTCAGTATGATTCTTTGTGGAAGGTACATAAAGAAGAAACTTCAGGACTGCTGACAATTCCTAAATTCTCTGTAATGAATAGCTACTTTACAAGTCTTGAAATTGTAGGTGAACCTAAAGAAAATCTGATTTCCTATAAATTTACTTTTGTTGAAGATATGTCAGGTATTGATAAAACTTATTTACCATCATTTTGCTATGCAGAAAGTGGTGAGTCACTATGGAATATCAGCAATAAATATAATGTTGGTATTGAAAGACTTATGTTACTGAATAATCAGCTGAAAAATCCTTTTGACTTAAAGGTAGGGGATAAGGTGGCATTATGTTAGGTGTATATATTTTTGATGATAAGGGTAATATTATATGCTTTGAAAAGCCTTTGTCACTGACTATTGATATGAGTTTAACTATTCCGTGTGACAGTGCTACTGTTGTGTTGCCTTATAAAAATTATGCTGATGGTGCAGAGATTAAAATTTATAATGAGACTGACCTTATCTTTGTTGGGGTTATTGATGAAGAAATCAGCATTTTTAATACTACAGGTAACTATAAAAAGTATGTAGCAAGAAGTAAGATGGCCTTGCTACTGGATAATCAAGCCTATCCCACAGAATTGAATAATGTTACAAGAACATATTTAGGTAATAAATATCTTAAAGATTTTTCTATTGATTTTGATAAGGGTGAAGAAGTTTATACCGGAAAGATTACCGTTGATAACGGTATGACTGTTTATGATATTTTTGCAGAATATTGTGATAAGGTATTTTCTTCTTTACCTAGAATGACACCTAAGGGTAAGCTGATTTTTTACAGTAATATTGACAGTGAAATAACTTTAAGTAACTTGAGCTACACCTCACTAATCGAAAATAAAAAGAGATGTGAGAAAATCTCCAAAGTATCCTTAATGACAAATTCAAGATTTTACGACTATATAATTGAGAATAAAGAAACTAAGGGTACTTCAATATGCAGAGAAAGATTTTTGGATGCATCAGTAGGTAAAAATGTCTATCCGGAAAATGGTGAAAATTTAATAGAAAATTCTAACTTAAACAGTTATGAAGTACAGGTAACTTGCCCATATAACTTAACCTACTGTTTAGGCTATAAATGTAAGGTTGAAAGTATAGCAGAGAAATTGCAAGTTGCCGAAATAGAATATTCCTATAATTCAAAAGGTGAAGAAACAAAGTTAATTTTAAGAAGGTGTAAATAAATGTGGTTAACCGGTTATATTGCAAAGGAAAATTCCCCTAAATCAAAGTGTGGTGAAGTGGTAAAAAGTGATGACAATACAGTAAATGTGTTTTCTTCTGTAGAGCAAAGTAATGTAAAAGTTGCTTTGCCCTATGGGTTGTATTCTGTTCCTGTTGTTGGAGAAAATTCTGTAATTATCCCTACAGAAAACGGCAATGTTGTTGTGGGAGTATGTAACAACAATTCCCATAATTTAGAAGTAGGTGAGGTGTTACTGTGTAGTGCAGGTGGTGCAAAAATTCTTCTCAATAATAAAGGACAAGTGCTGATAAACGGCAAGGTGATTTCTTGATGTATGATTTAAAGGTTAAAGATGGTGGTACAGTTTTCTTAGGTAATACAGAAGAAAAAGTTTATGATGTTGATAGTATTTTTCAGAGAATAGAATTGTGCCTTTCTCTTGATAAAGGCAGTTTTATTTATAATAAAAATTTAGGTTCAACTATTCCTAAACTTGATTACTCTACTGAAGAAGATTTAGCACAACTTGAAATGTACATAAATCAATGTGTATTTAATATTGTAAATACTAGGGTAACTGTACTGTCGGTAGATAAAGAGAAACAGACTGTTAATATTAGCCTAAAACTAGGTAATAAGGAATATGTAAGAGAGGTGAATGTGTGTGGTAGATTATAATGAAATACTAACTACAATGGAAAATGCCTATAAAGAGAAAACAGGCTTTGTACCGGATGAATATTCTGACCAAGGTATTAAGTTTAGAATTTTAGCCGGTGAACTTTTTAACTTTTCAAGTCAATTAGATTTTTTGGAAAAGCAAATGTTCCCTACAACTGCAACCGGTAAGTACCTTGACTATCATTGTGCAGAAAGAGGTGTTACCAGAAAGCAAGGTGCAAAAGCTACCGGTAGTGTTTTTTTTACACTTGACTCACCAACAGAAAGTACACTATTAATACCTAAGGGTACTGTTGTTTCTACATCAGGGGAAAATCCATTGAGATTTGTCACTACAAGAAACGGATATGTTTCAGTAGGAGGTACCTTTGCTATTGTAGATGCTGAGGCTGAATCGGTAGGCAAAAAATATAATATAGCTATTAAGAAGATTGCTACCTTGGTTTCTCAAGTGCCAGGTGTCTATTCGGTAACAAATAAAGATGTTTTTGAGAATGGTGAAGATATAGAAACAGATGAAGAACTTAGAAGTAGATTGATGTACATATATAAGCACCACAACAACGGTACTAATATTGCTTTTTATAAGTCACTTGCCGAAAGTATGGATGGTGTATATTCTGCCGGTGTTGTACCTAAAAACAGAGGTGCAGGTACTGTAGATATTTTTATTTCTAAAAAAGGTGAAATGGCAGATGCTACCTTGGCTTCTAATGTACAGAGAGTTATAACAAAGGAAAGAGAAGTTAATGTTAGCACAGTAGTATATAGTGCAACTGCCTCATATGTAAATATCGGTGTAAAGCTGGAACTTGAAAGTGGTTATAGCTTTGCTGATATTAAGAGTAAATGTGAAACCTTGCTGAGAGATTATGTTTCAAGTTTAGGTGTAGGTGGTTCATTCTTTCTTTCACGAGTTGCTGAAAAGGTACAGAGTATTGACGGCATAAAGCGTTTTCAGTTTGATGATGCTTTAACTACCGATATGGTAGTGGATAACAAGCATTTTCTAAAGCTAAATACTTTACAGGTTACGGAGTTGTAAAATGGATATTTACAGTAGAATTATCAGTATTATTTGTAACTTTAAAGCCTATAACAAGGACAATGTGAATTTGCAAAGTGAAATGTATGCTTATTCAAAAGGTCTTGAAATTATCAGTAACAGACTAATGAATGTTGAGAAAGAATGTTTTGTTTCTACAGCAGAGGACTATGGACTTACTGTTAAGGAAAGATACTTTGATTCAATAACCAGAGCAAGTGATGTAAAATCTAGGAGAGAGATGTTACTTTCTTTACTTTCTGTTGATGAAACCGATTTTAATTTAGACGGTATGAATAAGTTTATGAAACAGTTTCCTGTATCATCAAAGATAACTGAATTTGCAACTACAAACAGAATACTTATTACCTTTGATAAAAATGATTGGATAGTAAGTAATTTTGATTTTGTGAAAAGTTGTGTGGAAGATTTCTTCCCGTCACATTTAAATTTTCAGTTACAAATTAATAAATAAAATAAGGGACAGTCTGCTTAGTGCAAACTGTCCCTTTTGATATATATTTATATGTCTAAACCAAATAAATTATGTAGTATTGACTCAATAGCAAAGTCATTGCCGTAATTCATTACATAATAATCTTTAAGATAAACAAATCCAATAGTGATAAGAGAAAGTACAATTATCAAAATCAAAACTTTTCTAAAAGTATGTTTCTTTTTCTTCCTAACCACTTGGTTGTAACCGTCATTATAGTCCTGTCTGTCAATATCATCATTTCTACTTTGTTTAGAATGTGAGTAATATTGTTCCTGACTGTTAACATTGTTAGGTCTAGGTGTATTTTTGTATTTTCCTTTAGCTATCATTTGGTCAAATTTATGTTCGGCATTAGTAGCTAAAGTGAATTTGTTAACTGCTTTGGTAATGTCATATTGATCAATATCTTCCAAACTTAAAATTTCTGTTTCACCATATCTGGCAGAATAAAATACAAGGTTGTCAATTGGAAAAGCATTTTCTTTATTGCCAAAATCTCTGTTGATTTCTGTCAGCAAAAAGTGAACCATACTTTTTGTAACTCTATCCCTAGGATAGCTTGTACCAATATCGGTTCTAAGGTCAATGATAGTTTTGTCAATAATCATATCACATTCAGTCTCACCGATTAAACATTCACCAAAACCAAAGTTAGGGTTAAAGATAATTTTGCTTTCAGGTCGCAAAACTCTCGGAATGAAACTTTTGCCAAATTTAAGTGCCATTTCTTTAATCTCGATAACCTCATTAGGTGTTGCCGGTGTAAAGAACTGACTAAGGTCTGATGGAATAGCTGCTTTTCTGTAGCAAATATCTAACTTAGCTAAGAAGAAACAATGCTGAATAATATTGTTTGTTGAGTTGTCCTCACCGCCAATATAGTTTTGAAGTTGCATTGTAGCATATTCATATCTTTCATACACTTCTTGAAAGTAGCTTTTCTCAATCTTAGGTTGTAGATTTCTGATACTTCTTTCTGCAATGCTATTTTCAAATGGATTACAGTTAGTGTCGTTACAGTAAGCTGCAACAATTACCTTAGCTATGTAGTGAAAAGCAAGTTCTATTAAAATATGTGACATATCACCTTTAACACGCATAGGCACATATAGCTTGTATTGACTAGAGAAAGGTTCATTACCTGATAAAGTAGAGAACAAATCTTCATTAGGTACAATTCTTGATACAGCAGACATTATCATTTCATCATTTGCTGTGTTGCCATATAAGTATGAATCAATTGCCACAAAATCACCGTCCGTTTATTTCTAAAAATTAGTCTAAACTTTATTATAATTCATCATAAGAAAAATTGCAAATATATCCATTATAAATGAATATATTATTTGTTCTTTTCGTTAAATCTTCTTTTTAGATTTTCATAAACAGAATAAGGAATGTTAAGATTGCCTTTGCCTGTACCCATTTTTATTTCAGGTTTGTTCTCGCCATGAAAGTCACTGCCACCACTTTTGATTAGGTGGAATTCATCAGCTAACTTTTCGGCAATAGCAGTTTGTTCTTCACTGAATTTAGAGTAATAAACTTCCATACCGTCAAGACTTTTTTCTTTAGCTACTGTTAGAAATTCTCTGATTTTATCTTCTGTCTTTAAGTTTAGGAATGGATGAGCCAATACAGAAACTGCACCGATACTGTTGATGTATTCTATTGTGTCTGTGGCTGATAACTTTTCAGGTGGGGTATATAGCCCGTTACTTGGGTTAAGGTACTTTTCAAAAGCCTCACTTACACTTTTAACATAACCTTTATGCATCATATAGTTTGCAATAACTGCTCTATTGATGTTACCGCTAGGTGTTGTGTTTTTAATATCCTCATATGTAAGGTTAAAGCCCTTTTTAATAAGGTTATTAACTAGGTTAATGTTGCTTTGTTCCTTTTTCTTAAGTTCATTCTTAACCTTTTCTTCAATCTCGCTGTAAAATTCTTTAGGAATAAATAATCCTAAAATATGTAATTCAGTTCCTTTATAGTCAGTAGAAAATTCAATACCACCTACAAGATGGATGTTGCTACTGTTAGGAGCATTTAAAAATCTATCTAAACCTAAAATAGTGTTGTGGTCAGTTAGTGCAATAGCAGAAAGATTACTTACCTTTGCAATTTTAACTAATTTTTCCGGTGTAAATGTGCCATCGGAAAATATTGAATGATTGTGCATATCGCATTTCATTTTTATCACCTCAAGGGTATTTTATCACAACTGAAATATTAAGTAAATTATATGTTTAAAATAAAGAATTTTCAGCCGAAAATTGATGGAATAATTATTAAAACAAACAGTATAATTTTTATAAAGAATTATAGGGTAAATAGTGAAAAATAATTACAGTATAATTATAATTTTGCAGTTTATTTAGTTAAAAAATTAAAGTGTTTTGTAAAATTTAGGTTAATTTTTTAACAATGAAAACACACAATATGTAGTTATTGTGATAAGGGTAATACACTATATACATATATTGATAAATCAAAAATGTAAGAATATACTGTTATAAATTTCTAAAAACGTGAAAATAACGGTCAATTATTCTTTAAATTGCACTATAAAATTAACTAATATTTCGATTTTTTTGGTATTTACAATAATTATTCAAAATAGTTATGATTTTCACTTGTATTTTAGCAAAATAGTAGTATAATAAATTTGGTTAGAAAAAAAGACCCAAAAAGTAATAGTAGAGGTGGATAGAAAATGATTAATTTTAAGCAATGGGACGGCTTTGAAGGCCGTATGTGGAAAGAAGAAGTCAACACTCGTGACTTTATCCAACACAACTACAAACCATACGATGGCGATTCATCATTCCTAGAAGGCCCAACAGAAGCAACTGATAAGCTATGGGGCGTTCTACAGGATTTACAGAAGAAAGAAAGAGCTCAGGGTGGTATCCTAGATATGGAAACAGAAGTTGTTTCTACTCTAACAGCTTATGGCCCTGGTTATATTAGTGAAGAAACTAAGGATCTTGAAAAGATTGTTGGTCTTCAGACAGATAAGCCACTTAAGAGAGCATTTATGCCTTTCGGTGGTATTAAGATGGCTGAACAGGCTTGTACAACTAACGGTTACACACCTAACCCTAAGTTCCACAAGATTTTCAACGAATACAGCCGTACACATAACCAAGGTGTATTCGATGCTTACACACCAGAAATGAAGAAGGCTCGTCATAACAAGATTATTACAGGTCTTCCAGATACATACGGTCGTGGCCGTATCGTTGGTGACTATCGTAGAGTTGCTCTTTACGGTATTGATTACCTAATCGAAGAAAAGAAGCATGACTTTGCTAACACAGGCGACGGCACAATGACAGATGACGTTATCCGTCAGAGAGAAGAACTTTCTCTACAGATTAAGGCTCTAAATGATATGAAGACTATGGCTCAGGCTTATGGTTACGACATTTCAGAACCAGCAAGTAACGCTCACGAAGCTTGTCAGTGGCTATACTTCGGTTATCTAGCTGCTATCAAGACTCAGAACGGTGCTGCAATGAGTGTTGGTAGAATTTCAACATTCCTAGACATCTACATTCAGAGAGATCTAGAAAACGGAACATTAACAGAAAAAGAAGCTCAGGAACTAATCGACCACATGGTAATGAAATTCCGTATGGTTAAATTCGCTCGTATCCCATCATACAATCAGCTATTCTCAGGTGACCCTGTTTGGGCTACACTAGAAGTTGGTGGTACAGGTGTTGACGGTCGTTCAATGGTAACAAAGACAGACTTCCGTTTCCTACACACACTAGAAAATATGGGACCTTCACCAGAACCAAACCTAACTGTTCTATATTCTTCATCACTTCCAGAAACATTCAAGGACTATGCTGCACAGATTTCAATCCGTACAAGCTCAGTTCAGTATGAAAATGATGACGTTATGAAGCCTGTATGGGGCGACGATTACTCAATCTGCTGCTGCGTATCTGCTACTCAGACAGGTAAGGAAATGCAGTTCTTCGGTGCTAGAGCTAACCTAGCTAAGTGTCTTCTATACGCACTAAACGGTGGTGTTGATGTTAAGACTCGTGAACAGGTTGGTCCTGCTTACAAGCCATACGAAGGTGACACTCTAGAATATGATAAGGTTATTGATAAGTATACAACAATGATGGACTGGCTAGCTAGTCTATATGTAAATACACTAAACCTAATCCAGTATATGCACGATAAGTATTATTATGAAGCAGCTGAAATGGCTCTTATTGATACTGATGTTCGTCGTACATTTGCTACAGGTATCGCAGGTTTCTCACATGTTGTTGACTCACTAAGTGCTATTAAGTACGCAACAGTTAAGCCAATCCGTGATGAAGACGGTATCATCGTTGACTTCGATACAGAAGGCGACTTCCCTAAGTATGGTAACGATGATGACAGAGCTGACGAAATCGCTCTATGGCTACTAAAGACATTCCTAGATATGATTAAGAAGCATCACACATACCGTGATTCTGAACCAACAACATCTATCCTAACAATCACATCTAACGTTGTTTATGGTAAGGCTACAGGTACTATGCCTAACGGTCGTAAGGCCGGCGAACCACTATCACCTGGTGCTAACCCAAGTTACGGTGCAGAACAGAACGGTCTATTAGCTTCTCTAAACTCAGTTGCTAAGCTACCATATCACTGGGCACTAGATGGTATTTCAAATACTCAGACAATCAACCCAGACGCTCTAGGTCACTCAGAAGATGAAAGAGTTAATAACCTAGTTCAGGTTATGGACGGTTACTTCGATCAGGGTGCTCATCACCTAAATGTTAATGTATTTGGTAAGGATAAGCTAATCGACGCTATGGAACACCCAGAAAAAGAAGAATATGCAAACTTCACAATCCGTGTTTCAGGTTATGCTGTTAAGTTCATCGACCTAACTCGTGAACAGCAGCTAGATGTTATTGCTCGTACTTGTCATGCAAGCATGTAATATAACAGGTAGAATTAATACTTACGAAACTTTTGGTCTGGTTGACGGACCGGGTGTTAGATATGTGGCATTTTTACAGGGTTGCAATATGCGTTGTAAATATTGCCACAACCCAGACACTTGGGATAAAAACGCCGGTGATGAATTAACTGCTAAACAACTTTTTGATAAGGCTTATAGATATAAGAATTATTGGAAGAACAACGGTGGTATTACAATCAGTGGTGGTGAACCGCTATTACAGATTGAATTTGTAACAGAGGTTTTCAGACTGGCTAAGGAGAAGGGTGTTCATACTACCCTTGATACTTGTGGTCAACCATTTAAGAATGACCCTGAGTTTCTAAAGAAGTTTGATGAACTAATTAAATATACAGACCTTGTTATGCTTGACATTAAAGAAATCGAAAGTGATAAGCATAAGGAACTAACAGGTCATAAGAATGAAAATATTCTTGCTATGGCTCAGTACCTATCAGATAAAGGTGTTCATATGTGGATAAGACATGTGCTTGTTCCTAACCTTACTGATGATGAAGAAGGTCTAAAGAAGTTAAATCAGTTTATTAAGCAACTTAAAACTGTAGATAAGGTTGAGATTCTTCCTTATCATACACTAGGTCTTATGAAGTGGGAAAAGTTAGGTATTCCTTACCCACTTGACGGCTATAAAATTCCAACTGCTGAAGAAGTTGAAAAAGCCGAAAGACTCCTAGAAATTAAGAAATAATTATAAGCAAGTGATGACTTATGTTGTCACTTGCTTTTTTATAGGGAAAATTATAAAAATACAGAAATATATAAAATTACCCCATAGCTTGTGCTATGGGGATTTTTGTTGGTTAAGATATTAATAAATCTAAATTATCTTTTCTTATACAGGACTAATTCAGGATTAACTCCATTTTCCTCATATGTTGATACAAGGATAAAATCCATATTTGCTACTATTCCAAAACATCTTTCTCCACCGAATTCACATTCTAATTGATTGCAAAAATATGTTTCATTATCATTTAAAAATTTTGTGTACTGTCCGTTAGGTAGTCTGTATTCTAAGTTAACTTTGTTACCGTCAAGTGAATACAATGTATCAACCTTTGGCATACCGTCAATTTTTAAATCATTAATTTCTTCAACAAGTTTCCTTTTGAAATTGCAAAATTCATTTTCACCAAATTGGGAGTACCTTTTCCAATAATTTAATTGAGGCAATAGCCCTTTCATATATTTTCTTACTTCTTCCGGAGAAAATTCTTCATTGCTCATATGTTTAACGCATACTTCTATAAGCTCATCAATATTGTCGTATCTGTAGTTACCGTCAGCGTAACAGTATTTGCAATATTCCTCGTTAAAATCACCGTTAATCTCCCTGCTTGTTGTTGAGTCCTCAAGTGGCATACCACAACATTGGCATATTAATTTTCTTGGTGAACCCAGCAAAGTGTTGATAGATACATCAAATAAATTTGAAAGTGCTTTTAGTGTTTCGGTGTTTGGAATTGTATCACCATTTTCCCACCTGGATACTGCTTGTCTTGTTACATATAATTTCTCAGCTAGTTCATCTTGTGATAAACCTTTCTTTGTCCTTAGCTCCAATATTATGTCCTTTGTTTCCATATTATTCACCACCTATTTGTATTATAATGTAAATTGTTTATTAGTACAAGCAACTCCTTGTTGCCATTATTTTTATTTTGTTTGCATTTAGTAATTTCACAAATTACTATAAAAATAGCCTCTGCTATTTTGCAGAGGCTAATAATAATTGAGTTTGAAATTATGCCAAGATTTCGTCAGCAAGTTTTTCAATTTCTTTATATGTATCTTCTGTTGCTCTGGACTTAATTGTAACTACTGTATCACAGATAGTAACATTCTTCATTTCTTCCAAGTAACCCTTCATAGTTCTTGCAGCAGTAGGTGCCCATGAACCGTTTTCTACAATAGCTACCTTTCTGTTCTGATAAGCCTTAATCTTTAGATGATGCAGGAAATCTGCCATTACAGGGAACACACCTGCATCATATGATGGAGCAGCAACAATTAACTTGCTATATCTAAATGCATCTTCAATAGCCTCTGCCATATCACATCTTGAAAGGTCAGTTACAACAACTTCCTTGTCTGTCTTAGACTTTAGGATTTCTTCCAGCTTACCTACTGCCTCAGTTGTGTTGCCATGAATTGAACAATAAGCAACAAATACACCATCTGTTTCAGCCTGATAAGTTGACCAAGTGTTGTAAAGGTCTAGGTAGTAGCCTAGGTTTTCTGTTAGTACAGGACCATGAGTAGGACAGATAACCTGAATGTCAAGCTTTGATGCTTTCTTTAATAGTCCTTGTACAGGTACTCCATACTTACCTACAATGTTAAAGTAGTATCTTCTAGCCTCACAAGCCCAATCTTCATCAGTATCTAATGCACCGAACTTACCGAATGCATCAGCAGAGAACAGTACCTTATCTGTGCTGTCGTATGTAACCATAACTTCAGGCCAATGAACCATTGGTGCCATTACAAAATTTAATGTATGAGTACCAAGTTCAAGAGTATCACCTTCAGCAACAACCTTTGAAGTTGCTTCTAGGTCAAGACCTGTAAACTGCTTTAGAAATAGGAAAGTTTTCTTGTTACCTACTAAAGTGATTTCAGGGTACTTCTTGATACAAGCATCTACAGAACCGGAATGGTCAGGTTCCATATGGTTTACAACAAGATATTTAGGTGTCTTACCGTCAAGAACTTTCTCAACATTTTCAAGCCATTCATTGGTTTTTCTTTTATCAACTGTATCAATAAGTGCAATATTTTCATCCATAATCACATAAGCATTATATGCAATACCGTTAGGAATTATATACTGACTTTCAAACAAATCAAGAGTTTTATCATCACAACCAACATATGTAATATCTTTTGTTATTTCTTTAATCATAATTAATACCTCTCTTTCTTAATTAAGGATAGAATATCACATTTTATTCATATTTTTATTCTAGTATAGAATTATATATGTTATTTTTTAATAAAATAATTGTTAAGAATAGCCATAACTTAAAATAAATATCAATAAAACAGAAATGATTATTATTTTCAGCATTATGTACAACTAAACGGTTTATTTCTTGTGCAAAATAATGAACATTGAATTTAAAATATACATTGTACATATCTTTAAATAATGTTAAAATCAATATACCAAACTAAATAAGAGGTGAATATATTGAAGAAATTACTAAAGCACTTTAAGCCTGCAATCATTCCTATTATTTTCGTTGTAATTTTGCTAGTAATTCAGGCCTATTGTGACTTATCATTGCCAACATATATGAGTAATATTGTCAATGTTGGTATTCAGCAGTCCGGTATTGAAACTGTTACACCGGATAAAGCTCCAAAAAGTGAAATGGATAAAATAGAGCTTTTTATGGACAAAAATGACAAAGACTTTGTAAATTCTCAGTATAAAAGTGAGAAGTACAAAAACAAAGATATTCTTGTATTAAAGGAAAACATCAGCGATAAAAACGCCGATAAACTTGCCGATAAGCTAACAAAGCCTATGCTTATCACTTATATGTTAGAAAAGAGTGAGAAAGGCGAACTTTCTTCCGACTCAGTAAGTGGCAAGATTGACAACAAGGACTTCCAGAAGATTATGGAAAACGGTGTTAAAGAAATGACACCTGAAAACCAAATGAAGTTTATGGAAATCAATAAGAAGTCTCAAGCCGGTGAAACAGTTGATATGTTTGAGATTTTGCCTTTATTCAGCGAAAACACTATGAGTCAAATTACTGATGTAATGAATGACAAACTAAAGGCATTTGACAAACTGGGGGAGGACACAATCACACAGGTTGTAACACCATATACAGAAAGCCTTATGAAGTCTGCCGGTGTTGATACTGACCAAGTTAGAATGAATTACCTATTTAAAGCAGGTGCATTAATGCTTGGTTATGCCGGTGTAATCTTTGTATGTATGATTGCCGTTTCCTTACTTGCATCAATTATCGGTGCTAGATTCTCTAAGGATATTAGAAGTCATGCATATAACCAAATTGTCAACTTCTCAGCCAGTGAGTCAAACAAATTCAGTAATGCTTCATTAATTACAAGATGTACAAATGATATTCAGCAAATTCAGATGGTTATTGTAATGATGCTAAGAATGATTATCTATGCTCCAATCTTAGGTATAGGTGCATTATTAAAGGTAACTAATATGAGTTCCGGTATGGTATGGGTTATTGCCTTAGCAGTTGGCGTTATCCTTGTACTTGTTTCAACACTAATGACAGTGGCAATGCCTAAGTTTACTGCACTTCAAAAGCTCATTGATAAGGTAAACCTAGTTTCAAGAGAAATTCTTACAGGCCTACCTGTTATCAGAGCATTTAGCCGTGAAGACCACGAAAATGAAAGATTTGATGATGCAAACAAAACTCTTACAAAGACTAACCTATTTGTAAACAGAGTTATGGCGATTATGATGCCTGCTATGATGTTTATTATGAACGGTACAACAGTACTTATTGTTTGGGTTGGTGCTAATGAAACTAATGCAGGTAATATGCAGGTCGGCGACATTATGGCATATATCCAATACACAATGCAGATTATTATGTCTTTCCTAATGATTTGTATGGCAAGTATTATGATTCCAAGAGCATTTGTTTCAGCAAAAAGACTTGGTGAAATCTACGATACAGAAATTACAATCCATAACCCTGAAAACCCTAAGCAGTTTGAAGAAAAACAAAAGGGCGTTGTAGAATTTAAGGATGTAACATTTGCTTATCCGGGAGCAGAAGAACCTGTACTAAAGGACATTAGCTTTACTGCAAAGCCAGGTGAAACTACTGCTATTATCGGTTCAACAGGTAGTGGTAAGAGTACACTTATCAACCTTATTCCAAGATTTTACGATACAACTAAGGGTTCTGTTACAGTTGACGGTCAAAATATTAAGGATGTTAAGCTAACTGATTTAAGAGATAAAATCGGTTATGTACCACAGAAGGGTATACTGTTCTCCGGTACTATTAAGTCCAACATTGCTTTTGCAAATGAAGACCTACCGATGGAAAAAATCGAAAAAGCAGCAGAGATTGCTCACGCAACAGAATTCATAAATGAAAAGCCTAAGAAATACGACACTCACATTAGCCAAGGCGGTACTAATGTTTCAGGTGGTCAAAGACAAAGACTTTCTATTGCAAGAGCTATTGCAAATGAACCTGAAGTGCTAATCTTTGATGACAGTTTCTCAGCACTAGACTTTAAGACTGATGTTGCAGTAAGAAAGGCACTTAGCGAAAATATTAAGAATAGCACAATCCTTATTGTTGCTCAAAGAATCAGCACAGTTCTAAATGCTGAACAGATACTTGTACTTGACAACGGTAAAATCGTTGGTAAGGGTACACACAAAGAACTACTGAATAACTGTCAGGTTTATCGTGACATTGCAGAAAGTCAGTTGTCAAAGGAGGAATTACAGTAATGCCTATGCCTATGAGAGGACCTAGAGGTGGTAGAGGTCCACAAGGAAAAATGATGGGAACAGCTAAAGCAAAAGACTTTAAGGGTTCTATCAAAAGCCTTTTTAAATATATCGGCAACTATAAGTTTGCCATACTCATTGTTGTAATTTTCGCCATTGCAAGTACAGTTTTCAATGTTGTAGGACCTAAGATTTTAGGTAATGCAACAACAGAACTTTTCAACGGAATTATGAGTAAGTATTCCGGTGGTTCAGGTATTGATTTCGGTAAAATTGCCGGTATCTTAATCGGACTACTATGTATCTATATTACAAGTTCGGTTTGTGGTTTTGTTCAGAACTTCCTAATGAGTACAGTAACTCAGAAGGTTGGTTATAGATTAAGAAGAGATATTTCTTACAAAATCAATCTTCTTCCTATGAACTACTTTGACAGACACCAAACAGGTGAAACACTATCTATTATCACAAATGATGTTGATACTCTTTGTACAAGTTTAAACCAGGTTGCAACTCAGGCAGTAACATCAATTTCAACAATCATCGGTGTGCTATATATGATGTTTAGCATTAACTGGATGATGACACTTATTGCATTAGTTATTCTACCGGTTGCACTAATCTTTATTTCACTTATCTTTAAAATTTCTCAGAAACATTTTAGAAATCAGCAGGATTACCTTGGTCATGTTAACGGTCAAGTTGAAGAAACAATCAGTGGTGTTAACATTGTTCAGGCATTTAACACAGTTGACAGAAATGTTGAAGAATTTGAAAAGTCCAACAATATGCTTTATAAATCAGCATGGAAGAGTCAGTTCTTCTCAGGTTTAGCAGGTCCTATTATGCAGGTAATCGGTAACTTAGCTTACGGTGCAATTGCAGTACTTGGTGGTTACTTAGCTATTCAGGGTACAATTACTGTCGGTGACATTCAGTCATTTATACAGTATGTAAGACAGTTTACAATGCCTATTCAGCAACTTGCTCAGGTAAGTAATATGATTCAGCAAATGACTGCATCAGCTGAAAGAATTTTTGAATTTATCGGCGAAAAGGAAGAGTCACAAGAAGCTGAAAACCATTGCAAGAAGCCTAACGGTGAAAATGTTACTGTTGATGAAATCACAGGTAATGTAACATTTGACCATGTTAAATTCGGCTACAATGAGGATAAAATTATTATTCACGACTTCTCAGCTAAAGTTAAGCAAGGTCAGAAGATTGCTATTGTTGGCCCTACAGGTGCAGGTAAAACGACAATGGTTAAGCTGCTGATGAGATTCTATGACCTAAACGGTGGTAGCATCCTAGTTGATGAACACAACATTAATGACTTTGACAGAAGAGAACTAAGAGAGCTTTACGGTATGGTTCTTCAAGATACATGGCTGTTTAAAGGCTCAATTATGGAGAACATTCGTTACGGTAAATTGGATGCCGGTGATGAAGATGTTATAAAGGCTGCAAAGGCTGCTCATGTTGATGACTTTGTTAAGCATTTACCTGATGGTTACAATATGGTTCTAAATGAAGAAGCATCAAATGTTAGCCAAGGTCAAAAGCAGTTATTAACTATTGCAAGAACAATTCTAGCTGACCCTAAGATTCTTATTCTTGATGAAGCTACTTCTTCAGTTGATACAAGAACAGAGGCTTATATTCAGAAGGCTATGGATAACCTAATGGAAGGCAGAACAAGTTTTGTTATTGCTCACAGACTTTCAACAATCAAGAACGCTGACTTAATTCTATTTATGAAAGATGGGGACATTGTTGAACAAGGTACTCATAATGAGCTACTTGCAGAGGGTGGCTACTATGCAGACCTATACAACAGTCAGTTTGATAAAGTATCTTAAAAATTTATCACTTTAACACAAAGGGAAGTTACAGTTTCTATGTAACTTCCCTAATTTTTTCAAAAAAAGAACACACAATAACAGTTGAAGTAATCACAAAAATGTGATATATTTGATTAAAGGAGTTGATAGTATGGCAAAAAAAGGTACACACGGCTATTTTGAAGATGAAAACAAAGACACATCTTTTGATGACTTCAAAACTGATATGACTAACATTGATGATGAAGTTGACAAAATCCTAGCCGAACAAAGAAAAGCAAAACAACAGATTGACTTCTTTAGTGATGAACCTATTGATAATAACGAAGATGAATATGTATTTGACAACAGTTCTTCAAGAGAACTAAAGAGCAATAGCCCTAGAAGAAATACATATGCTGAAAATATAGAAACTGAAGAAGTTACACCTGAAGCTAAAGAACCACAGGGTAGTCATTCTGCTGATACTAACGATAGTGGTGAAAGCAGAAGTAACAGAAGTTCCGACAGTTCAGGAAGCAGAAGTTCAAGCAGTAAAAGTTCCAAAGGTTCTAAGGACAAAAAGAAAAAGTCTAAGAAAAAGGACAGAGGACACAGTAGCCACGATAGTCACGAAAGTCATAGCAGTAACAGAAGAGATAACAGTAAATCCGATAATAGAAAAGCTGAAAAATCTTCTAAGAGAAGCGACAAAAGCAAAAGCCATTCCGAAAAGAAAAAGCATACAGGACTAAAGACTTTTATTGTTATCATTATTATCCTAGGTGCTTTATGTGGTGGCGTTTATGCTTACTTTGGACATATTCCAACTAAGGAAGATATTCAGAGCCTACTACCTGTGTCAGACAGTGCAGAACCTACTTCTTCCAATTCAATTCACGAAACACTTGTTGCAATTACAGTTTCAGGTGATACAGTAACATATAACGGTGAAGTGCTAAGTAGTGTTGATGAATTAAATAACAGATTGTCAAAGGAAACAGACCCTACAATTTCTCTAATCAACAATGATGCAAATGCTTCTACATATAACAAGGTTGTTGAAATTGTTAACAACTACGGTGGTAACTTTGAAACAATGGATGAGGACAACACAAACCCATCAATTAACACAGAAGAAAACTCTACTGAAGAAAACACTACAGAAAGTGTAGCAGAAAGCACAACAGAACCTACTTCTGAAAGCACTTCTTCAGCAGAATAACTGACAATTTATTCCGATAGTTGACATTATATTTACTATGTGTTACACTATGAAAGTAGAAAAATTAAATATTTTCTTATCAAGAGCGACTGAGGGACAGGCCCTATGAAGTCCGGCAACCTGCGAAAAGCAAGGTGCTAATTCCTGCGGTATAACCGAAAGATGAGTATTAAGCCACCGTCTTTCACGGTGGCTTTTTTTGTGGTAAGAAATATAAGAAAAGGAGTATAGATATGGGAAAGTATTTATTTACATCAGAATCAGTTACTGAAGGACATCCTGACAAAGTCTGTGACCAGATTAGTGACGCAATTCTTGATGCAATTTTTGAACAAGACAATATGGCTCATGTAGCTTGTGAAACAACTGCAGTTGCCGGTATCGTAAACATTATGGGTGAAATCAGCACAACTGCTAAGGTTGATTATGAAGCAGTTACAAGAAATGTTATTAACGAAATCGGTTATGACAGAGATGAACTTCTCTTTAACGGTCACAACTGCAAAATCAACAATATGATTACAACACAGTCACCTGATATTGCAATGGGTGTTAACGAAAGTTACGAACTAAAAGACGGTGAAGAGGACAAGTACAATCAGTTTGGTGCCGGTGACCAAGGTATGATGTTTGGTTACGCTTGTGACGAAACAGAAGAACTAATGCCACTAACTATTTCACTATCTCACAAACTGGCTAAGAAGTTAACTGAGGTTAGAAAGAACGGCACACTAAAGTATCTTCGTCCTGATGGCAAAACTCAGGTTACTGCTCTTTATGAAGACGGCAAGGTTGTTAGCATTGACACAGTTGTTATCTCTACTCAGCATGATGAAGATGTTACACTTGAACAGATTAGAAATGATTTAATCAAGTATGTTATTAAGCCGATTATCCCTGAAAATCTACTAACTGATGACACAAGAATTCTTGTAAACCCAACAGGTAGATTTGTTATCGGTGGTCCTGCCGGTGACTCAGGTCTAACAGGTAGAAAGATTATTGTTGACACATACGGTGGTTATGGTCGTCATGGTGGTGGTGCATTCTCAGGTAAAGACCCAACTAAGGTTGACCGTAGTGCTGCTTACTATGCAAGATATATTGCTAAGAACATTGTTGCCTCAGGTATTGCTAGTAGATGTGAAGTGCAACTTGCTTATGCAATCGGTGTTGCAAAGCCTGTTTCAATTATGGTAGATACTTTTGGTACAAGTAAGTATAGTAACAGTGAGATTGCTTCTGCCGTTAAGAAGGTATTTGATTGCCGTCCTGCTGCTATTATTGAAGAACTTAACCTTCGCAATACTAAGTTCCTACCTACTGCTGCTTATGGTCATATGGGCAGAACAGACCTTAATGTTAAGTGGGAAGATACCGATAAGGTAGAAGAACTAAAGAAAGCATTAGCATAATTAAATTACAAATAACTTTTAAGTTTTTATAATCCTAAGCCAAGGCTACTATTATAGTCTTGGCTTTTCTCATACAAAAAACGGCTGATACAATAAAGTATCAGCCTTAATTTTTATTTATTAATATTTGGATTGTTAGTTCTTAATAATAAATAGTCTATGGAAACATCAAAATAATCAGCTATTGCTATTATTGTTTCATAATCTGCCTGACGAGTACCGTTTTCATATCTACTTATAGAATTTTGATTTATTCCTAAATCTATTGCCATTTTCACTTGTGAAATGCCTCTAGTAATACGTAATTCTTTTATTCTTGTTAAAATCATAAAACCACCTTGACAAGATTATACCATAATGGTATAATATAAATATCCCAATTTGGTATATTATTATCAATAAAATAAATATTTTATACTAGATAATCCACTTAAAATATGATACAATAACAAAATTGGAGGCTATTTATGAACTATATAGGATCAAAATATTCTTTAATAGATTTTCTTACATCCACTATTACCGATGTTGCCGGAACTAAGGTAGATAATCGTATTTTTGCAGATTTATTTGCTGGCACTGGTATTGTAGGAAGCACTTTTAAAGAAAAAGGATTTAATGTTATTTCAAACGATATTCAATATTATAGTTATGTTTTGAATAGACATTTGATAGGCAATAATCCACCAATTGTAACGAAATATTTAGATTATCTTAATAATTTAAAAGGAATTGAAGGCTTTATTTACAATAATTATTGTGCTGGTTCAGGAAGTGAAAGAAACTATTTCACAGATAATAATGGTAAAAAATGTGATGCTATTCGTATTGAACTTGAAAAGTTAAAAATGAATGGTCATATTAATGAAAACGAATATTATTATCTTCTTGCAAGTCTCATTAATTCTATTGATAAGTATGCTAATACAGCTTCCGTATATGGTGCTTTCCTTAAAAAAATAAAAAAATCTGCTCAAAAAGAATTCAAATTAGAATTATTACCAATTATAGATGGTAGTAACAAGAGTAAAATTTATAACGAAGATATTAATCATTTAATCCATTATGTAAGTGGTGATATTCTTTATCTCGACCCACCCTATAATTCTAGACAATACTGTACCAACTATCATGTATTAGAAACAATATCTCGTTATGATTATCCAAAATTACATGGAAAAACTGGTTTAAGAGATTATAAATCACAAAAAAGCAAATATTGTTCAAAACGGACCGTTAAAGAAGAATTTGAGAATTTAATTAAAAATGCAAATTTTCAATATATTTTCTTAAGTTATAACAATGAGGGACTGATGCCTTTTGATACAATAAGAGAAATAATGGAAAAATACGGGAAATATGAAGTATTCACTACGGATTATAAACGTTTTAGGGCTGATAAAGAGGAAAACAGAAATCATAAAGCAAATAAAACAACTGAATATTTGCATTGTTTAATTAAAAGATAGTTTCATTTATTGTGAAACTATCTTTTTTGTGCTACAATTATACCATCATATTTTAAGGTGGTATATTATTATGAAATCGTTTGCAAAGGGATCCAAACCATATTTGTTCGAAAAACTAGCACAGCCTGATAGTAACGGAATCAGTAGATGGGTTTCAAAAACTGAATTTGTAGGTGAATATGCTGATTTAATGTTTCAAAACGGTGCATCTTGGTGTAGAAAAGAATCAACAATTGCAAAAAAATATATTGTTGAGTTTGATAAATCTCAAACTCCCGGTAATAGTGTAGATAGGATTAGACTAAATGGATTTAAAGACGAAAATGACTGGATTGGTGGACAAACAATACGAAGTGACATAAAAAAGCACTATCAAAAAATGCGATGTGTAATACTGGGTACATCTAATCCTGAAGTTGATCACAAAAATGGTTGGAAAAACAACAGTGATGTAATGAATGTAACAACACAAAAATTTGAAGATTTTCAGCCATTAAGCAAAGCGGCAAATGATGCAAAAAGACAGTTTTGTAAAGAATGCAGAAAAACTGGAATACGCTATGATGCAAAAAAGCTTGGTTATCCTATGTCGTTTTATTATGGAAACAAACAACACAGTGCAGATGAGAATGGATGTGTAGGTTGTTTCTGGTATGATCCTATAGAATTTAGAAAGCATTTAAAATTGAAGGATGAATAATTATGTCAAAGTACAATGATATTGATATGAAACACTGGAAAGATTATAGCGATATACTTACCGATACTCTTTGGATATTTGATAAACGTGACAATTCAGGTGTTCATTCTGCAAATTATCATGGAAATTTCATTCCACAAATACCAAATCAATTGTTTAGACGATATACTAAAAAAGGTGATTGGATTTTAGATCCTTTTACTGGAAGTGGTACATCATTGATCGAAGCACAAAGATTAGGTAGAAATTCAATAGGAATTGAACTTCAAGAAAATGTTGCTTTGAAAACAAGATCTTTATTATTAAAAGAAAAAAATTCTGAAACAAGTGGAAAAATTATTATCGGTGACAGTCGAAATATTGACATTGCTAAGAAGTTAAATTCATTGCAAATTGATAAAGTACAATTTATTATTTATCACCCACCTTATTGGGATATTATTAAATTTAGTGATCAAATAGAGGATTTATCTAATTGTGCTTCACTAAATGATTTTCTTAACTCTTTTGGACAAGTAATTGATAATACAACTCCATTTCTTGAAAAAGGCAGATATTGTGCAGTAGTAATTGGAGATAAATACTCAAATGGTGAAATAGTACCTTTAGGGTTTTATTGCATGAACCTTTTTATGCAACGAGGTTTTAAATTAAAGGCAACACTTGTAAAAAATTTTGAAGAAACAAAAGGAAAATCTAATCAAAAAGCACTCTGGCGTTATCGTGCACTTGCAAGTGACTTTTATATTTTTAAACACGAATACATTTTTATTTTCAAAAAAACAAAGAAATAAATTAAAACGGCTGATACAATAAAGTATCAGCCTTAATTTTTCGTTTATATTACATTTTTATAATTGCTATTAAGATTGAAAAGTAGTGGAATGCACTGCCAAGTATAGTGAAAATATGCCATATGGGATGGAAGTATTTTACCTTTTTAATTACATAAAACACAATACCAACAGTATAAATTACACCACCAAGTACAAGAAATAATGCAGAAAGGAAAGGTACTTTTGCAATTAACGGCTTTATAGCAAAGATAATAACCCAGCCTGTAGCAATGTAACAAATAAGAGAAGGAATCTTTGCCTTTTCCATATTAATTGAATTTAGTGTTATGCCGATAATTGATGCAACCCACACAACAGAAAACAGTATCCAACCTGTAACACCACCAAGAATATAAAGGGTTATTGGTGTGTATGTACCTGCAATAAGCAAAAATATTGTGTTGTGATCCATTATTTGAAAAAAGTGCTTTACCCTTTCATTTGTAAATGAATGATACAGTGTGCTCATTGTGTAAAGAATTATCAGTGATGCACCGTAAATTGCCGAACTGACAACTGCCAATGCATTTCCGTATATAACCGAAAATACAAGCAAAACAACTGTACCGGCTATGGACAAACAAGCTCCCACACCATGACTGACAGAAGAAAAAATTTCTTCCCCTAATGTATATTTTCTTTTGATTTTTCCCATTAATTAATCATCTCTATTCTTTGTTATTGTTGATAAGATGTTTTACTGTATTGTTATATTTTCTTTTTCTAAATTGTATTATTAATTTTTCTGAGTGTGTAAGTGTGTAATTAAATTGTTTATTATAAGCTATATTATTATGTTATTTAGCTAATATATTATTTTGGCAAGTTACACTCTTTTATTTCTTAACTATTATTATCCATTATCTTCTCCGTTTTATCAATATGTATCCCTATGCAATTTATCCCTTTTAGCTATATCGTTATGCATATTTAGCATTATAAACTTTTTATCTTTATATATGTAACTAAACCGGTAATGTGTTTTTATATTCTATGGTAAACGGTTCTAAATAATAATATAATTTAGTTTTTTGATTTCGATTGTGGGTTATTGTGGATTATAATAATTTAGCTCTGCAAAATTGAAAAACCAAAATTTATAAAACCGGTTTTTATTTACAAGAATTAAAAAACTAATTCAATAAGGTATACAGACACAATAATGTTTTACAAATAAAACAACATTAAGAAAATGAAAGGAATTTCCATAATTTTTGTATGTGATGTAAAAAAGAAGTGACCTAATTCTTTAAATTTTGCTAAATTACCACTTTACAAGTTTAGCGAAATAAAGTAAAATAGGTAGGTAAGTTTGAAATGAATTTGTAAAGGAAGTATTATTATGAAAAAGTTATTTGCATTTTTAGTTTTAGGCTTAGGTACTTTGTTGGTAATTAATAATAGAAGATATAAGAAAATGGTTTCCAACAAGAAAAAATAAAAAAGTAAAAGAGGGTACAACAATGAAAAAAGTATTAGCATTAGTATTATGTGCAGTTATGGCTGTGCTTGTTACTGCTTGTGGCAGTTCAAGCTCTGACTATGAATACATCAAGGATAAGGGTGAATTGGTTGTAGGTATTACAGACTATGCACCAATGAACTATAAGGACGATAAGGGTAACTGGACAGGTTTTGATACAGAATTTGCTCAGGCTGTCGGTAAGAAAATGGGCGTTAAGGTTAAGTTCATCGAAATCGACTGGGATAACAAGTTTATGGAACTTAACACAAAGTCAATTGACTGTGCTTGGAACGGTATGACAATCACAAATGAAGTTAAGAAGAACACAAGTGTTACTGATGCTTATGCTAAGAATGAACAGGTTGTTGTTATGAAGAAGGATGAACTTAGCAAGTATAAGGATGTTAAGTCACTTTCTAAGCTAAAGTTTGCAGTTGAATCAGGTTCTGCAGGTGAAGCTGCTGCTAAGGATAACAACCTAGAATATACACCGGTTTCAGCACAGAGTGATACTCTACTTGAAGTTAAGTCAGGTTCTGTTGATGCTTGTATTATTGACAGCACAATGGCTGACGCTATGACAGGTAAGGGTACAAGCTATGAAACACTAGGCCACAACCTATCTCTAACTAAGGAAGAATATGGTGTTGGTTTCCGTAAGAAATCTGATATGACAGAAAAGTTCAATCAGTATATTAAGGATTTAACTAAGGATGGCACACTTGAAAAGCTATCTAAGAAATATAATGTGGCACTTTGTAAGTAATACATAAGGAATGATAAATAAATGAGCGATTTTCTATCTATCACTCTTGACCTATTAAACGGATTTTTGTCTACACTTCAGCTATTTGGATTGACACTACTTTTTTCGTTACCACTTGGCTTAATAATCTGTTTTGGCTCAATGAGTAAGTTCAAACCACTAAGGTGGTTGGTTCGTACCTTCGTTTGGATTATCAGAGGTACACCACTACTACTTCAATTAATAATTGTATATTACGGTCCGGGACTTATCCTAAATACAGGACTGCTACCAAGATTTTCAGCAGCATTACTTGCATTTGTAATTAACTATTCTTGCTACTTCTCAGAAATTTACAGAGGTGGTATTGAGTCAATTTCAAAGGGTCAGTATGAGGCAGGTCAAGTTCTTGGTATGACAAAAACACAAATTTTCTTCAAGATTGTGTTGTTACAAGTTATCAAGAGAATTGTGCCACCAATGAGTAACGAAATCATTACTCTTGTAAAGGATACTTCTCTTGCAAGAATTATTGCAGTATATGAAATTATTTGGACTGCACAGGTATATATCAAGACTGATGGTCTAATTTGGCCTCTATTCTATACAGGTGCTTTCTACTTGATTTTCTCAGGACTACTTACAATTCTCTTTAACTTTATTGAGAAAAAACTAAGTTACTTCAGGAGTTAACTATGGCTATATTAGAAGTAAAAAAATTAAGAAAAAGTTTTGGTAAAACAGAGGTTCTAAAAGGTATTGACTTTTCACTTGAAAAGGGTGAAGTACTTTCTATTATCGGTTCATCAGGTAGTGGTAAGACAACTTTGCTAAGATGCCTTAACTTCCTAGAAACTGCTGAGAATGGTACTATTTCTGTAAATGGTAAAGAAATTTTTGACGGTTCAAAGAACAAGAAATATAAGGAAGATGAAATCAGAAAGAACAGACTGCACTTTGGTCTTGTATTCCAAAACTTTAACCTATTTCCACAGTACAATGTTCTAAAGAATGTTACTCTTGCACCATCACTAATGAAGATTGACACTCCGGAAAACATTGAAAAGCGTGGTAGAGAATTAATTGAAACAGTTGGACTAACAGATAGAATTGAGCATTATCCTTGTCAGCTTTCCGGTGGACAACAACAGAGAGTTGCAATTGCCAGAGCATTGGCAATGAATCCTGATATTCTTTGCTTTGATGAACCAACATCAGCACTAGACCCTGAACTTACCGGTGAAGTGCTAAAGGTTATTCAAGGTCTTAAAAGTACAGACAACACAATGATTGTTGTTACTCACGAAATGAGCTTTGCAAAGAATATTTCTGATAAGGTTATCTTTATGGCTGATGGTGTTATTGAGGAATTCGGTACACCTGAAGAAGTATTTGATAATCCTAAATCAGAGAAAACTAAAGCATTTCTTAATAAATCCCTTGAGGGTATTTAAATCTTAGTTTTTTAATAAAACATAAAATTACACCCACCGTTTTGGTGGGTGTTTTTGCTTTTGTTTTTTAATTCTTATTGTGCGTAAAGGTTAGTTAAATAAATTTAGTTTTTTCAATTCTGTTTGAGTGTAAAGGCTAGTTCGATAAATTAGGGTTTGTAGTGCTATTTGATAGTTTCAGCTAATATGGAATTGTAAATGAATTTACAATTCCAACCACTCCTTCCGTCTTTGCATACGCAAAGCCACCTCCCTCAGCTGTAGTGACCCCAAAAAGTTAGACTTAAAAGCGTAGTATCAAAAACTATTACGCT
>OLPY01000685.1_pt1 | contig 27412 bp, 20 predicted proteins | sample 1672481 | NCBI WGS metagenome assembly OLPY01 (sample SAMEA3136691, study PRJEB25190) | human gut metagenome | biome: human gut; feature: human-associated habitat; material: faeces | place: Austria | collected 2013 | reverse complement strand
TTCGTGGAAAAGTGTCTCCTCCTAAATGTTTGATAATGCTCTTCATTCCATTATGTCCGCCGGCACTTCCTTTCGTGCGAAGACGAAGCACTCCAGGCTCTAAACTGATATCATCATAAATTACGAGGATGTCGCTTAAATCCAGCTTATAGAAATCCATGATTGGCCTAATGCTTTCGCCGCTTAAGTTCATATAAGTTAATGGTTTTACGAGAAGAACTTTGCTGCCACCGATGATACCACTTCCTACCATTGCCTTGAACTTATGCTGATTAATATTGATTCGATTTGCCTCTGCGATACGGTCAATCGCCATATATCCTACATTGTGTCTTGTTCCTTTATACTGGTCTGTTGGATTACCCAATCCTACGATTACTTTCATTCTATGTTCCTTTCGTGATTTTATTTCTTCTGAGGTTTCTTTTGTACTTTTTTCTTCTTGATTTTGTAACTTTAATTGTTTTTGTTTATTTATATCTTTTTCTTTTTTTGATTTTAACTTATCTATACCCGATATAAAATTGTTATTTTTCTTATTCTTTTGCTTAGTTACGTTTGCTGTCTGCTGTTTTAACTTTTCCTGCATTCTCGCCTTTTGCTGCTGTCTTTTTCTTTGCTTTTTGCGCTCAGACTCCCAGGAGTTTACGGCTTCTTCGGCATCCTGTGTTGCCCATTTTTCGGGGAGTTTTCCGTTCTGGCTTTTACCGAAAGCATTATCAAAAATATTCTGGCTGATGCTGTCAGGATTTCTCTTTCTGCGGTGTTTTGGGCGGTATTGATTCCACTCTTCATAGAATGGTTCCGGTTCCGACGCAGAATTCGGCAGCTTTTTGCCATTGCCGAAATAATAGTCTACCACTCTCTCCGCAGATTTGTCATCAAAATAATCGTTGTGAAGATGTGCAAATTTCTCTACTTTCGCAATATCCCACTGTTTATTTTTAATACAGTCAATCAAATCCTGCATATTTTCTACGATCGGACCGGGTGCCGTTTTTTCATAATCAAAATAAAAACCTCGGTCTTTACTTAAATACCATTCTTTGTCAAATGCATAAAGGATGATCTGACGGTTTAAAAGAGAATATTCTACTGCAATCGAAGAATAATCCGCAATTAAAATGTCTGTCATGCAAAGAAGTTTGCGGACATTCGGATAATCGGTCATATTTGCTACGGTATCCGGCACTTTTGCAGACTGAATCTGCGGATGAAGACGTACCATTAAGAAATAGTCTTTCCCAAGTTCTTTCTGAAATGCATCAAAATCAAACGCTTCTAAAAGCTTTTTATCATGTTCTTCCTCCCCACGAAAAGTCGGCGCATAAAGAACAAGCTTCTTTCCTTTCATTTCCGGATATTGTTCACTAAGCTCTTCCTTCCACGCAGCAATATCATGCTCTCTGAAAAAATAGTCCACCTGTGGACATCCGATACAGATCACCTTTTCTTTCGGTGCTATAAAAGCCTCTGCATAGTTGTCCCTGATATTTTCTGAGCTTGCCAGTATGTGGTCTGTATTTTTCGTTGCCGCTTTAAGCTCCTTTAAAACTTCCGGGTTCGTCTCCGATGAACCGCCAAACTTCTTAAAAGATCCCATCCCATGCCAAAGCTGAACTACCTTTGTCTCATCCGACAGCTTCATATATCCAAGCGGCAAAAAATTGTCATTCAAAAAAATATGGGATGAAGTCGCCATTCGAAAAGCCTTTATAGTAAAAAGCTTTAGCAAGCCTCCCAGATTACGTGGACTCACTTCATAATCTGCATGCGTAATGATATTAAAATGAAAAGGTAACCCTCTTTTTTCACATTCGTTTTTTATCTCAAACAGGCTTCCTGTACCCCCGGTATTTAATTTCTCTATCAGGGTAATCTGATTCTTTTTCACTTTCCATTTGCGAAAGAAATTAAAGCACCCTGCGAATATTTTATTTGTATTCAATGTATCTAACCTCCACTGTACATCTAATGTACTCTCGGAATCTTTTTGTGCCGTTCTGTAAGATATTGTTAAAAATCAATTCTCGAAGTTCTACTTGATATTTTTCCATAACAGCATAAACAACATATGTTTTTTAGTATATCATAGATTATGCATTTTCTAAAAAGAAAAATTTTCGAATAGCAAAATGACTCTTGCAATCTTCAAAAATCTTCATAAAAATATAGCAGGAATTCCATATATTATACAGAAATTCCTGCTATAAGGTTAAGAGCTGTTTTACGTCAGCCCCTTTATCTTCTAAGTTTTGCTACAGTTATATTTATAACGCTACCTCTGCTTCTCCGACTGTTTCCTCTTCCCCCGAGGCCATGATTGCTTCGTATTCCTGAAGAATACTTTTCTGGATGATGTCACGAGTATCAGAGTTAATCGGATGTGCAATATCACGATACTCGCCATCGGATGCTTTGCGGCTTGGCATTGCGATAAATAAACCTTTTTCTCCGTCAATTACTTTGATATCGTGCACAACAAATGCATTATCAAAAGTTACGGATACGACCGCTTTCATCTTTCCTTCTTTTGCTATTTTTCTGATTCTTATATCGGTAATCTGCATGACCTGTCCTCCCAATAATGTTGTTACTAATTACAGAATGTACCGTACATTCTTCTCAATTACTATCTTAACCTCATCATCAGTTCCGACGTAGTTCGTTCCTGGACGGAGAGTATCTCTGCTCTCTACGATACAGTTCTCAATATAGGAGTCATCTCCAATATATACATCATTCAAAATGATGGAGTTCTTGATAGTACAGTTGTTTCCAATGTATACATCTTTAAAGATAATAGAGTTTTCAACCTTACCGTTAACAATACATCCAGAGGAAATAATACTGTTCTTTACTTCTGCTCCTGTATTGTATTTTGCTGGCGGAAGGTCATCTACTTTAGAGTATACGTCTGGATACTGTTTGAAGAAGTAATCTCTTACGTCTTTCTTAAGGAAGTCCATGTTTGTCTTAAAATAGGAATCTACTGTTGCAATATTTCTCCAGTATGTATCGAGTTTGTAACCGTAAATCTTACGAACATTTCTGTAACGAACGAGTACATCCTGTACAAAGTCGTGTCTGTCTTCTCTTGCACAACGCTCAAGAATCTCAATTAAATGGCGTCTTCTGATTACATAAACACCGATAGATACGTTATTAGAGGAAGCAACGAGTGGCTTCTCTTCAAATTCTACGATTCTTTCGTTCTCATCTAACTTAAGAACACCAAAACGTGTTAAATCGTCATCTGTATCTTTTAATGTTGTGTAAACTACCGTGATATCTGCATTCTTAGCGATATGAGCTTCAAGAACCTTGCCGTAATCCATCTTGTATACACCATCACCAGTTGCGATGATTACATAAGGCTCATGGCTCTTCTTAAGGAAATCAATGTTCTGATAAAGAGCATCTGCTGTTCCCTGATACCATGAGTTATTGTTCTTTGTAACAGTAGGAGTGAAGACATAGAGTCCTCCCTGCTTTCTTCCGAAATCCCACCATTTACTTGAGCTTAAATGTTCATTTAAAGAACGAGCATTAAACTGAGGTAATACCGCTACTTTAGATACGCGGGAATTACTCATATTACTTAATGTAAAATCAATTGCACGATAGCTTCCTGCTACTGGCAGGGCTGCAATCGCACGTTTATCGGATAATCTTCCAATTCTGTTATTATTACCACCTGCTAAAATAATACCTATAGACTTCATTTATGTCACCTGCCCTCTACTATCTGATAATGGATTCGCCGCTTGCCAGAATTCCGTCTGGATAATCTTCTGCTGTTGTCTTTCCTACGATTGCGACATTCTTACCGATCTTAACGTTGGCCGGGATAACAGAACCTTCACCTATAGTAACTAAGCCGCCACTATAAACCTTAGGTTTATACTTGTTCTCTGCTTCTTCAAATACACCAAGCTCTGCGTTCTCTCCGACTTCTACGCTCTCTGCAATGATAGACTTCTCAATCTTAGCACCCTTCTTAATCACGGTATTATTCATAATAATAGAGTTCGTAACTACAGCACCTTCCTCAATGACAACACCAGCTCCGATTACAGAGTTGGAAATCTCACCGTAAACTTCTGTTCCGTCTCCGACGATGCAGGCATTTACCTTAGAGTCTGCTGAGAAATACTGTGGTGGAATAACGTCTGTCTTTGTATATATTCTCCAGAACTCTTCGTAAAGGTTAAATTCTGGGATAATATCGATTAATTCCATGTTCGCTTCCCAATATGCGGAAAGTGTTCCTACGTCCTTCCAGTAACCCTGGTAGTTGTAAGCCATAATCTTATCACCGCGCTGGTGGCAGTAAGGAATTACATGCATACCGAAGTCACAGCCAGGCTGTTCGGATAAAGTTTCCAGAGCTTCCTTTAATACTTCCCAGTTAAAGATGTAAATACCCATGGATGCTTTATTACTTCTTGGGTTCGCTGGTTTCTCTTCGAATTCGAGAATCTGATTATTCTCATCTGTAATTACCAGACCAAAACGGCTGGCATCTTCCCATGGTACTTCGTATGTAGCCAGTGTGATCTGGGCGTTGTTCTTCTTATGGAACTCAAGCATCAGTTCATAGTCCATCTTATAAATATGGTCACCACCAAGAATAATTACATAATCTGGATGATAATACTCCATGAATTCCATGTTCTGATAAATCGCGTTCGCTGTTCCTGTGTACCAGTCAGTATTCTGGCTCTTCTCGTATGGAGGCAGAATAGAAACACCACCTATATTACGATCCAAATCCCAAGGAATACCGATACCGATGTGCTGGTTCAGTCTTAATGGCTGATACTGGGTAAGAACACCTACTGTGTCGATTCCAGAGTTAATACAGTTACTTAACGGAAAATCAATGATTTTGTACTTTCCGCCGAATGCTACTGCCGGTTTCGCTAATTTTGAGGTTAGTACGCCAAGACGGCTTCCTTGTCCACCAGCTAAGAGCATTGCTATCATTTCTTTTTTTATCATAATAATCACCCCTTTGTCACATAATACTTATTATAGCACTGAAATTCCCAAATGGAAAGCAGTTTAGCACAAAAAACAAAATATATTTTTTATTTTTTTATATATTTTGTATCGTCCATATGGTTATCTTTTACATTTAAATGTAGAAATCCCACGAAAACAATAGGACATTATAATGAAAAGTGCCCTATTACTGGCTGTTTTAGGAATTTTTCAAGGTACCCTGGCACCCTTACTATAAGATGTGTACAGAAGAGACCTTAAGTATCGCAATTCTTTCTTGAATCTCGTTTATCTGTGCGCTATACTATAAACGACTTTTTAATAATTAAACTGATTTTTTTCGCCATATTTATTTATATGTACTCACTAAGTCCCATATGACGGATTTTCTGAGACACATCTTGTGGCACTGGAGGGAAATATGTATACAATTGATTTTCAAAAGCCGATTCATGTTCATTTTATCGGTATTGGCGGCATCAGCATGAGCGGTCTTGCCGAAATTTTATTAAACAGACATTTCACAGTGACCGGTTCTGATATGCAGTCTTCCGACATGACAAAGCATCTTGAAGAAACAGGTGCAAAGGTTGTTATTGGACAGAAAGCAGAGAATATTACCGATGATATCGATCTTGTTGTTTATACTGCTGCCATTCACGAATCTAACGAAGAATTTGCTGCTGCAAAGAATAAAGGCGTCCCTATGATGACCCGCGCAGCTCTTCTCGGACAGATCATGGCAAACTTTGCGAAGTCTATCGCCGTTGCCGGAACACATGGAAAGACAACAACAACTTCTATGCTTACTCACATTCTTCTTCAGGCAGATACCGATCCTACGGTCAGTGTCGGAGGTATGTTAGACCGTATCGGCGGAAATATTCGTGTCGGCCATTCTGACCTCTTCCTTACAGAAGCATGTGAATATACGAACAGTTTCTTAGAATTCTATCCTTTATATTCTATTATCTTAAATGTAGAAGAAGACCATATGGATTTCTTTAAGGATATTGAAGATATTAAGAATTCTTTCCACAAGTTTGCTTCTCAGACTGCTGATGATGGTCTTATCATTATTAATGGCGATATGGAGCATACTGACTTTATTTTGAATGGTCTTGCTCAGAAGCACGTTACTTTCGGCCTGAATCCGGAAAATGATTACACTGCAACGGATATTGCATTTGATAAAGAAGGAAATGCTTCCTATAACCTTGTTGCACATGGCGAGCCAAAGGGTCGTATCGCATTAAATGTAAAAGGCTGCCACAATGTTATGAATTCTCTGGCAGCTATTGCTTGTACAGAAGCAATTGGACTTCCTTTAGATGCAATCCGTAAAGGACTTTTATCTTTTGGTGGAACACACCGCCGTTTTGAGTACAAGGGTTCTCTCGGTGATGTAACTGTCATTGATGACTACGCTCATCATCCAACAGAAATCCGCGCTACTTTATCTGCTGCAAAGGATTATCCGCATGATGAACTCTGGGTTATCTTCCAGCCTCATACATACACCCGTACAAAGGCGTTTCTCCCTGAGTTTGCGAAAGCATTAGAACAGGCAGACCACATTGTTCTGGCTGATATTTACGCTGCCCGTGAGGTAGATACCGGAGAAGTTTCTTCTAAAGATGTAATGAAACTTTTACAGGAAGATGGACAGGATGTACATTATTTCCCAAGCTTCGAAGAAATCAAAGATTTCGTAAAGGCTCACGTAAAAGGACATGACCTCCTGATTACGATGGGCGCAGGTAATGTTGTAGAGATCGGAGAAGAACTTCTGGCTGAAAAATAAGTTCTGGGTTGCCACAGACAAAAGATGCCCTCATTAAATAAAAGAAACTGTTCACAAATTTTCAGTATGATAAAGCCATCAAAAAAACAACGAATTATCTTTTTGATAGATTTTTTCATACTTTCCTCTCTTTGAACCGTTGAATAGACGGTTCTTTTTTTACAATTTTATAACACTCCTATAAGCATCCCGCAGGGCGAACAAAAATTGTGGATACCAACTTCTGATTTTGCTTCATCAGCCAAAGAGAGCATATCTGTCTCTGCAGTAACCCAGAAAGTTATCCACATTATCCACAATTTTAAAAAATTTTTTGGGGGTATTCTGAGTCTTTCCCCATGTTGTTTACATTTTGTCCACATTGTATTTTTGTTCGTTCACACCTATATCTTGGAACTTATCACCCTTTTTGACCAGTTTTCTCCCCAAAATATCGAATTCCACCCACCTATCCACAAAGTTATCCACATTATCCACAAAAGTATCCACATTATCCATCAAGATTTTATACAGGAGTTATCCCCAATTCTATCCACATTCTCCCCAGATTCGAAACTGTATTTTTTTTGGAGGGTGTGCTATTCTATATTATGAATTATTCAGAATATACCGATGCTGTTTTCTGGCATTTGATATTTGGATAACTATTTATTCTATAGAATTTACATTTACAATTTATTAAAACGCACGATGATAACCGATAAACTACAGATGATAGAAATAAGGGGTATAATGAGCGATAAGATTACTTTACTTTACAACGTACAGAATGAAGTTACTGTTCTGCCAAACAAATTTATTGATGAATATATGATAAAGGCGGATGGAGAATATGTTAAGATTTATCTTCTGATTCTTCGTCTGCAGGGTATGGGATTGCCTGTTGATGTGGAACGTATTGCAGATCATTTAGAACTGACACGAAAAGACGTTTTGAGAGCACTTTCTTATTGGGAGAAAGCTGGTATTCTACAGACAGGAGCTGCTTCTGAGACGGCTGCTACGGTGACTGGCTCTGAATCTATGGCAAATGGAATCTCTGGTGATACAGGAACTACTCAAGCTGTTGGAACTTCTGAAAAAGTTATGGCTACTGGAGTTACTGGCACTGACGGAAATGCTATGACTGCCGGAACTTCTGGTTCTGCTGGAAATATTATAACCTCTGGAACTTCTGGTTCTGCTGGAAATACTATGCCCTCTGAATCTACAGGACAAACTGGGACTTCTCTTTCACCAACAATCACTCCTGTACCAGATAAGAATACATTAAGTCCTACGGAAGTACAGGCTTCAATGACGAATAAGGATTTAGAGCGGACGATTTATATGGCGGAGACTTATATTGGACGGCCATTTTCTACAACGGAACTGAATAGTTTTTGCTATATTAATGACCAGCTGCATTTCTCTTCTGATTTGCTGGAATATTTAATTGAGTACTGTGTTACTCGTGGAAAGAAGAGTGTCCGCTATATCGAGAGTGTTGCGATTAACTGGTATCAGCAGGGCATCACAAGTGTTCAGGAGGCAAAGGAACAAAGTACGCTGTATTCACAGAATGTTTTTCCTATTATGAAGGCATTTGGCATTTCGAATCGTGATCCGGGGTCTGCCGAGCTTGACTACATAAAGAAGTGGAATTCTCTTGGACTTGGTACGGATATTATTATCGAGGCGTGCAGCCGGACACTTCTGGCAACGCATCAGGCAAGTTTTCCGTATGCAAACAAAATTCTTGAAGATTGGAAACGGCTCGGTGTCCGGAATACTTCAGATATTAAGCATTTAGATGATAAGCATCGTTCTACTGCTTCGTCTTCTTCAGGTTCTGATGCCGGATATACACAGGGACAGCCTCGTAAAGGAAGTACTGGGGCAGCTGCCAGAAAAAATACTGCTACGAACCAGTTCCACAACTTTGAACAGAGAACGTATGACTTTAATGATTTGGAATCTCGTCTTCTTGATAAGACCAGGAGGTAAGCTATGGGCATTTCCACAAGACAATACCAGGATATTATGAATGAATATGATGCAGTACGCCGCCGCAATTATATGACGGAACAGGAACGCAAAGAGCGTGTTTATGCTCTGATTCCTGAAATTCGTCAGATTGACGAACAGATTGCTCATATTTCTGTGGAAAAGGCAAAGGCGCTCCTTCTTAAGCAGGTATCTAATGCTGAGGCAAAGAAGTCTTTGCAGGACACGATTTATGATCTTTCTATGGAAAAGGTCAACCTGCTGGCGATCCATGATTACCCGGCAGATTATCTTGACCCGATTTACGATTGTCCGGAATGTAAGGACACCGGCTATATAGGCGATAAAAAATGCCGCTGTTTTCAGCAGAAGATTCGCCATATTCTTTACAGCCAGTCTAATATAGAGGATGTGGCTGGTACAGAAAGTTTTTCTGCTTTTCGCAGAGAGTATTATTCTACACAAAGAAGCGGCAGAGAGAAGCTTTCCCCTCGTGAGAATATAGAAAATGTCTTATCGGCAAGCCATTCTTTTATTGAAAGTTTTGACTCAAAATCGGGGCAGAATCTCTTGATTTATGGAAATGCAGGTGTTGGCAAGACATTTCTTTCAAATTGTATCGCGGGAGAACTTCTGAATCGTGGAAAAGGTGTTATTTACCTGACTGCCTATCAGTTTTTTGACCAGCTGGCTGACTATACATTTCGCCGGGGAGCAAATAATGCACAGACATTGCCTGCTTTCCTGCATTGTGACCTTCTCATCATTGATGATCTCGGCACAGAACTTAATAATTCTTTCATTAATTCTCAGCTTTTTTTATGTATTAATGAAAGAATTCTCAATAAAAAATCTACTATTATAAGTACAAATCTTTCTTTAGAACAGATTAACCGTTCTTACACAGAAAGAGTTTTTTCAAGAATCATACAGTCCTACACCCTTTTACATATTTACGGAGAAGACATTCGCATTAAAAAGACTTTCTCCTCCCTTGACGAATAAGAGAATGGATGTTATAAAGGAATTGTAATATGATTTATCTCACATAATAATAATTATATGATTAAAGGAGTAAAACACATGAGACCAGATGATAGCAAATTTGCAACCGTTCCTGTAGGTAAGCTTGGAATTATTGTTCACCCTAGCTGTGCAGAGCTTGGAAAGAGAATCGACCAGTATATTGTAAACTGGCGTAAAGAGCGTGAACATGAACACAAAGAGAATGTTGTATTTAAAGATTACGAGCAGGATACTTATATTATCGATGCAACCTGTTCCCGTTTCGGAACCGGTGAAGCAAAGGCACTCATCTCCGATTCTGTTCGTGGCGTAGATCTTTATATCCTTGCAGATGTTCTTAATTATAGTTTAAAATATAAAGTATGTGGCCATGAAAACCATATGTCTCCTGATGATATTTACGCAGATGTTAAGCGTATCATCGGCGCTGCTTCAGGTAAGCCAAAGAGCATTACTGTTATCATGCCGTTCCTTTATGAGAGCCGTCAGCATAAAAGAAGCTCCAGAGAGTCTTTAGACTGTGCTTACGCATTGCAGGAACTTACAGCAATCGGTGTTGATAACGTTCTTACATTTGATGCACATGACCCTCGTGTACAGAACGCGATCCCACTGAAAGGTTTTGACAATATCATGCCTACTTACCAGTTCATCAAAGCTTTACTTCGCTCTACAAGCGATCTTGAGATTGATAACGAACATTTAATGGTAATCAGCCCGGATGAAGGTGCTATGAACCGTACAATGTACTTCTCCAGCGTTCTTGGTGTAGATATCGGAATGTTCTACAAGAGAAGAGATTATTCTGTTGTCGTTGACGGACGCAACCCAATCGTTGCTCACGAGTTCTTAGGTTCTTCTGTTGAAGGTAAGGACGTAATGATCATCGATGATATGATTTCTTCCGGTGAAAGTATGTTAGACGTTGCAAGAGAGTTAAAGAGAAGAAAGGCACGTCGTGTATTCTGCATCTCTACTTTTGGTATGTTCACTAACGGACTGGAATCTTTCGATAAAGCTTACGAAGAAGGGCTTATTTATAAGGTAATCACTACGAACTGTACTTACCAGCGCCCAGACCTCTTTGAGCGTCCATGGTATGTAAGCTGTGATGTTGCCAAGTACATTGCTCTCTTAATTGATTCTATCAACCATGAGGCTTCTATCAGTGCAATTCTGAATCCTCATGACAGAATTACAAAGAGATTAGAGGAATATAAGCAGTTCCATACTATTAAGGAAGAGAAATAGGGGGTTGCTAGAGCGTGTTTGAAAAATGTTCTAGAAACAGACACCGCTGAAAAGGAAGATATTAAACTGAATTGTAGTTAATCTTCTAAAGAAAAAAAGAATTTTTATAAGTTTGATTTTGTTCCGTTGCGCTAAACATTCCATTCTGCCCAGAAAAACAGGAACTTGGGACTCGTTTTTCCCAAGTTCCTGTTTTTCTGGGCAGAATGAAATGTTTAGCACAACTAAACAAAATCAAACCTCGTATTCTTTTTCAGATACTTTTCAACAATCCGACTTCAAAGCACTTCAGTGGTATTTATTCTCCATTATCGGGGGTTCCACTGTCTCCGTTATTCCCGCTGTCGCCTCCATCATTATTTCCTCCGTTGTCCATTCCGGAGTCGTTGTTATTTTCATTGTTTCCGTTGTTTCCATTGTTTGCATCGTTTCCACCGTTGCCATTATTACCGCCGCCATAGCCATTGTTGTTATTTTCGGTATTATTGTCGTTATTGTTATCATCCGGATTATAATAATCCTGAGAAGTGTCAGGCTCTGTTGTATCAGCGGCTGTGTTATCTTCGGTTGATTCGGTGGTGCTTTCAGTTGTGCTTTCGGTGTCGTCTTCGGTAGATTCCGTAGTCGCTTCTGTGGTACTTTCTGTATCGCTTAAGTAGGATTCAAATTCTTTGCGGGTTAATCCCTGATGAATCTTGTCCATGTAATTTTTCCAGATGCTTGCTGGATAGGTATTTCCTTTTAAGTTATCTACGGATTTATATTTGTCCATTCCTACCCAGACTGCGGTCGTATAGTATGGGGTGTAGCCACAGAGCCATCCATCTACATAGTCATTGGTTGTTCCTGTCTTACAGGCTGCCGGCATATCTACATCCAGCTGGCAGACATGGGCGGTTCCTTCTGATTCTGTTACACAGCTTTGCAGTACACTTGTCATCATTCTTGAGGCACTGCTGGAGTAGACAGACTTTGTCGATTTATCTTCTGGTACAATGTCGTTGCCCTTGGTATCTGTAATTTTTATGATGCAATCCGGTGTATGGTATTCGCCATCATTGGCGATTGTCGCATAACCTGCCGCCATTTCTACAACAGTTGTTCCATTTGTAAAACCACCGATACAGGTTGAGTTATATTCATAATCTCTTTTATCGAGTCCCTTGAAATTCAATGCTTCAAGATACTTCATACAACTGCGTGGCCCAAGGTCTTCGTACAGACGATAGGTCGCTACGTTACTTGACTTCTCTACCGCTCTTCTCAAAGAAATGGAACCAGAATAGGAGTAGCCTGCATTCGATACGGAATCGCTTCCTGTCATACGGCTGTCATCTAAGGTACTATCTGGTGTATATCCTTTTTCGAGTGCTGGTGTGTATACAAGGAGGGGCTTAATCGCACTTCCTGGCTGACGGAAGCTTTGGTAGGCTCTGTTTAAACCGTAACCTTCCTGATCTTCCTCACGGCCACCTACGATGGCTGCCACTTTTCCTGTGGAGTTATCAATGGATACAGCTGCTCCCTGTACCTTGTAAACACCATCGTCCGTCTTTTCTGTAAACATGGAAAGCTGGGAAGATACGGAATCCTGCAGCTGCTTCTGCTTCTCCATGTCTATTGAAGTATAAATACGATAGCCTGCTGAATATAAGCTTTTTTTGCAAGTGTTATACAGCTCATCGTATTCATTGTTATATTTTTCTTTTTCTGAATCACTGGAAAATGTTGTCTTAATCTCAAATCCCTGTTGTTTCATCAAGGCTTCTGTCGCACATTTTAAAATGTATGTTTCCGCGTAGTCATTCGTTGTTGTCTCTTTTTTCGGCATGATCGTTATCTTTTCAGCGACAGACTTCTCATACTGACTCTCGCTGATATAGCCGTCCTCATACATATTTTTGAGAATGCGGTCACGACGCTTTAATGTCGAGTCCTTATGTTTATAAGGATCATACCGGTTCGGACTATTTGGAATAGAACATAAAAATGCAATCTGTGAAATAGATAAATCTTTTGCATTTTTGTTAAAATACGCTTCTGAAGCAGACTCTATTCCATAGTAACCATTTGCAAAATATACATTATTCAGATAAAATTCGAGAATTTCCTGCTTTGTATACTTCTGCTCTAATGCTACCGCAATAAACATTTCTTTTATTTTACGGCTGTAAGTCTTCTCATAACCAAGGAAAATATTTCTCGCAAGCTGCTGTGTGATCGTACTTCCTCCCATTGTGATATTTCCTCTATTTAAAATGAGGGAAAGTCCTGCACGCGCCACTCCCTCCACATCAATTCCATGATGTGTGGTAAAATTCTTATCTTCTATCGAAATAATCGCCAGCTTTGCCGCATCTGGAATATCTTCATAATCAAGATAGGAAACATCCTTTTCCTGCTTTAACTTCTTTATCTCATTCCCTTCTGCGTCATATACAAGCGAGGTCTGCTCTGCTTTAAATGTGTCTTTACTGCTTTTTGCTACATCTTTACTTGCTTCCCTGTACATTGTAACTACAGGTACTCCTACTCTTTTTACTGCAATTACTCCAAGTACACAAAAAGCCAATATCAGGCAGGTTGCCCAGATCTTAAGCACCCGCCATAATAATCCATTATGTTTCTTACTCATAGTCACCTCCGCGGTTTCGTGTCTTATAAGTTCTATACAGGTTTATTATACCATCTTTTCTTTATCTTTCCCACTCTACGGAAATTTTTGCACTATATCTGTCCTTCCCTTTTCTTTTGCTTTATTTCCAGTTATAATCAGACTATCATTAAAGTATATCACAAAGAAATGGAGAGATTATGAACTTAAAAAAAATATCTGGATATCGTTTAAAATATATAGCTCTTTTTTCAATGTTCCTTGACCACATTGGAGTAATTGGCAAAGCTTTTCTGTCAAAAAACGTATATTTTCTCCTGCGGGCTGTTGGAAGGCTCTCTTTCCCCCTGTTTTGCTTTATATTGGCAGAAGGCTTTTTCCACACAAAAAACAGAAAAAAATACCAGCAGAGACTATTTATTTTTGCACTTTTATCAGAAATACCTTATGACCTGGCATTCCACTATTTACCTGCTTCAACACTTAATTCCGTCCTACATTTACAAAAACTGTCACTTACTGACTTTTCAGCCGCCTTTCAAGAGCAAAATGTATTATTCACCTTATTTTTAGGCTTTACCGCTATGATTTTAATGGAAAATGCCTCACAATACCGCCGAAATGCTTTCTATAGAAACTTTGATATTCTCATTATTTTCTGCTGCCTCAGTGAGGTTTTTCAGACCGACTGCGGGGCTGCCGGTATTTTGTGCATCTATTTCTTTTATTCAATCTATAAAAAAAGAGGAAGCTCTACCGAACTTCCAATCAAAGCAGGCTTCATCGGAACTTTGCCCGCTGCATTACCGTTACTAACATACGTCTCTCCGTTTCCAGTGCAGATATTTGCCCTTGCGGATAGTTTGCTTCTTCACTGCTACAATGGAGAAAAGGGCCGGGGAAGTAAATACTTTTTCTATCTTTTCTATCCCTTGCACCTGCTGATTTTAAGCTTTATATTCTGAGGTGACTGGTATAAGAGACGCCCGAAGGGAAGAAAATACTGCCTATTTGTGACTTTCGTCGCGGCGTGTTGAATGCTCGCTTACGCGCTCGCATCCAACACTTGCTCCCAGGCCACAAATAGGCAGTATTTCCTTCCCTTCGGGCTATCTTTGGCTCCAGTGAAATCAGTAGATTCAAACTTTGTTTGCGTCTATTTATCACATTCTCTGTCTAATCAGCAATATAAGAATAAAATACCTTTCCCGATTTTTCTAAGCGGTTTGTCACATCTGTTCTCGATGCGGCTGTAGATTTACCGGTGACAGGGTCTAAATATCTTATTTTTGTTGCATTGTAGCTCATTACGATAACGTATCGGTTACTGTTTAACTTAGCGAGTACCGGGCTTCCCTGACTGACATAGTAGAGGATTTCATCTACGGTACATCCCGTAAGGTTGCGTGCTGTGTGTCCGCTATATTTCTTCATTAATTGTTCAATGCTGCCTTTTCCGATATCTATGCTGTCTGGTGCTGCTTCTTTTCCATTTACAGCAGCAATCATAGACAGACAGCCTGCGAGTGACTTTGCATCAGACTGTACTTTGACAACATTGTCCATTCCGGCTACCTGGGCATAGTCTGCGTAAATGCATTTCCAGAGAACATTTTCTTTGCTGTCTATTACATTGCCTCGCTCTGTGTAAGCCCGAGCAATGGCTTCGGTCAGGTTCGTATAAACCGCTTTTTGTGTACCGGAAGCATATACAAAGTACTGCTCCAGCTGTTCTCCGCTATTTGAAAGCTTCAATGTAACATCATCTTCATTTACCATAATTTTTGTTAAGAGAAGATCTGGAACTACCTGAATGTATACATAGTTCGGAAATTTTAAATAAAGCTGTGTCCAGTAGGTATCTGTATATTTGGAAGTCAGGGTTACTGCGTCAGATTCTTCTTTTTCTTTATAGCGAATATAATCCTTCGTTCCTGTTTTCTGGATTTTGCCTCCTGTTCTTTTTCCGAGTGTCATTTCAAGGATGCTTCCCTTAATCTGTGTGGACATAATATAGCGCCCGGCTTTTTGATATTCTTTGATTGTCTTTCCGTTAATATCAACGATGTGAATTTTGGTAATCGGAAAGCTTACGGTTCCATTACTGCTCTTTGAAACATTTACGGCATTTGCCTCTCCATAAATAAAATCATTGGATAAAAAGCCAACGGCACGGATTCTTTTATCAGAACCTGCGGTAAAGTTCTGTTTTTTTCCTGATTCGAGATCTATCATTTCTATCTGCTTATTTTTATAAAGATTTTGCTCTTTTTCAATTGCGATAATGCTCTGATCTTTGGAAGCAGTCAGACTCTCATTCACAAGACCGGATTCTAATATTTTATCCTTTTTCTTCTCTAAATCAATTTCATGAAGGTCTCCCTCAAGTATACAATAAAATACGGATTTAGAGTTCAAATAGGAGAACTTCTCTAAATCTTCTTTCATGCTGTCATACGGCAGAGATGTGGAAAGGAAAGAAATCTCTTCGTTACAGTTTGTTTTTGCATCATATTTCATGACCTGGATTCCATTCATTCCTTCATGTCTTCCACGGTTAATATATCCATAAACAAGATAGAAAATATTTCCCTTATCATCCATGCTAAGCAGCTTGATTCCGTGGTTTCCTGTTGCATTTCTTATATCTGAAATATTTTCTGAAGCAAGGCTGTATATCTTGTACATATCAGAAGACTGATAGTCATAATACCAGAGCTGGCCTTCCACAGCAAAGCACACTCTGTACCCTTTATCAGAATAAATGTAACTGATATTCTTTTCATTCTGAATACCCAGGCTGATAAGGTTATTGGCCGAATCAATGATGGATTCATTATAATAAGCATCCATTGTTCTCTCATAATCAAGAAGATACATCCTGTCTGCCGTATAACGCAGCTTGTAGGTCTCACTCAGGTCATAATACTGAATAACACCATCGCTTATTTCTGTAGAAAGGATTGTATTCACCCGAATTACTGTGTATGTGTTGTTCATTTCCTGAAGAGTAATACGCGGCTTTGTTTCCTGTTTTACTTCCATATTTCCAAAGGAAACGGCTTCTCTTCCAGAGTTGATACTTACTGATTCGAGATTATCATCTATCGTATCTGCAGATGTTTCAAGATAGCTGGCATTCTCATCCATTGTTGCCTTATCAAATAAATTATTATGGAATTTTAAAACAAATGCAAGGTAGTCATCTAAATGATAACCAGAACCACTCTGTACCTTCGTGTAGAAATAAATTCGTGTGCTGTCATTCAGTCTGACTGCCATTTTTAGATAATATACTTTATTTTCTGATAAGGTATTTTTAAATGTCAGCGTTCCCAGCTTTATATTTTTCTTTTTATTTTTGGTAAGCTGATTCAGTGTTCCTGTTTCTGTCGGTTTGTCCGGTGTTTTTTCAAATAATGTGTACTGAATTGCCGTAATGTCATAATCGTAGTCATGAAGCTTTAAAATTACAGCATTTTTATTATTGGTAAGGGTAATCTGATTACGGACTAAAGAAAGATCAATGTCTTCCTTATATCCAGCCATCAGATTATAGCTGCTCGTATCATTTCCAATCTCAAGAACAGGATAGGATGGATTAGCCAGCTCTGCTACTGCACTTCCCTTTTCCATGCCCATCCGATTATTAAAAAAGACCAGTGCGCCGATGAAACACAATACGGCAACTGCTATGTGCAGGATTATCAACTGTACATTTTTACTCATTATTCACCCCTCCCTCTTCCTGAAGAAGCTTCCACAATGTCGGGGCAAATCCAAACTGTTCACAAAATGCATTTACCTCTTTTGAAGCCTTTTCTCTCTTCTTTGCGGACGGCTTTTTCCGATGTAAGGCACGAATTAAAAGGTTCTTTGGTGTATGCTCCATATCAATAAATTCTAAAATCTGTGTATCGTATCCCTGTTCTTCTAAAATTTTGGCACGGATACCATCTGTTGCAAGCGCACAGAAGCGCTCTTTTAAAATGCCATAATCTGTTATTGGCTCAAATTCTGATGCAGAAATCTGCTTATTAAGTTCATGCTGGCAGCATGGGACGGATAAAATAACAGATGCGCCCCAGCGTAATGCCTTATACAAAGCATAGTCCGTCGCTGTGTCACAGGCGTGGAGTGTTACTACCATATCTACCTGTGTAACGCCTTCAAATTCTTCTATGGAACCTTCATAGAAATTAAGCTTATCATAGCCATACTTCACAGCCAGACGGCTGCAGTTTTTTATAACATCCTTCTTTAAATCCAAACCGATAATACGAATATCATAACCTTTTAACTCTTTAAGATAGTAGTACATAGCAAATGTCAGATAGGACTTTCCGCACCCAAAGTCAAGAATTGTAATCTCCCTGTCCTTCGGAAGATGCGGCAACACATCCTCTATAAACTCTAAAAAGCGGTTAATTTGGCGGTACTTATCGTACTTTGTCCGCACAATCTTTCCTTCTGCTGTCATAACTCCAAGATCTTTTAAAAATGGGACAGCAACTCCTTCTGGTAAAATGTATTTCTTTGTGCGGTTATGAAGCAAATGACTTTTATCTGATGACAGCTTTGCCACAGCCGGATTATTCTGCTTCTTTACTTTAATTGCTGCCTTTCCCTTTTTGTTGATAAGTGCAGTAAGCTCTGCACCAGAAGTCTGCAGCTGTACCTGTTTATATAAGGGAAGTATCTTTTCCACTTCTTCTAATAATTCTCTCTTACTAAGATTCTTATGAAAAACCTGCGTCTTTGTATACGCCGCACTCTGAAAAACAAGTTTGTCCTTCACTAGAATCGGGCGAATATTGTACTTTTTCACTTCTTCTGCTTTTCTTGGATTACTTATCGTGAGAAGAAGCATCTGCTCATTTAAATTTTCTTTGATTTTGGTGAGTAAAAACTCCATGTTTATTCTCCTGTTATTTATTTCGATAATAAATGTATATTATAGCAGTAACCACATTATACTGCCAGCGCTTTTTCCACTATTTATTTTCAATCTATACTCGGTATTTCTCCCCGGCAGACTTGCAGAGACGCGCATCTCGCAGCAAGAATGCCGGGGCATTCTTGAATATTATACTGAAAATATCAGAACATCTCTTAAAATATTCATCTTGCGGACATAGGAATCTTTTGCATTATTGTGTTGAAAATACTTTCTGTCTGCGGTAATAGCGCTGTCTTCTGTGATTAATATTCCAATGTAATATTACCTGTATCAATGTGCGAAATGGAGTGATGGCATCCCGGAGAGAGACTTCTACAAAGTATGGATTTCTTATCATCTCTTCATCATCAGCCTGTATCATCTCCTGTTCCTCGCGATACTTTAACTTATCATACACCATATCCGCAATTTTTAAAATAGTTACCTTGTCTGGATATTCAGAATAAATCGGACTTCCCTTGTACTCATATTGATCAAGCAGGGCATCTCCAACAATCCACACCTCTCTTGCGACCATCGGCAGCATCTGGATAAAATATTCGTAGTCTTTCCAGTATCGCTGTTCTTCCTGTTGTAACTGCTCTGGAGGAAGTAATGCCTCTATTTGAAGATTTTCATTGCCCAAGTCAGTTTCCTGCTGTGTATTTTGTTCCTCATTTTGACATGCCATCATCTCTCGAAATCCCGGCAGCCATTCAAAATCAAAGTCTCCTTTTTTATTCATATAATGGTTTCCTGCTTTCGCCCAGTTTGATTTATCATATGCAAAATGAGAATGATTCGTGCTTATCTATTATTTTTATCAGACAGATACAATTTGTTTTCGATTCATACCGTTATTAAATATACGGAATTACTTCTTTTAAATTTTCCACTACCGCTACACATTTTTCCTGCTGTTCTTTTGGTATTGGAAGCAAATCTGGAATGTTTATAACAGGCAGATTACCTGCAAGAGCTGCCTGCACGCCATTTGCGGAATCTTCTAATACAAGTGTCTCTTCTGGCTTTACATCAAATGCTTTGCAAATCTCCAAAAATACATCTGGGAATGGCTTGCCCCTTTTCACATCTTTTGAAGAAAGCACCATATCAAAATATTCGTTTAACCCAGTTCTGTCCAGGTATTCTTTAATAACATCTGTATCTGAGCCGCTCGCTACGGCTGTCTGCAAGCCTTTTTCCCGGACAACCTGCAAAAGCTCTCTCAGGCCTTCTTTTTCAGGAACTCCTTCTTCTCTGATTATCTGTTTGGAGCGGTTACCAACTTTTTTGTAAATGCCTTCCGCATCTACATCTTCTCCATAATAAACATAGTATTTCTTCTGAATGTCTTTTGCATTCATTCCCAAAAATCCTATATATTGTTCAAAGGTTGGATTATATCCCTCTTCCTTTACTATTTCGGTAAATGCTCTGTAGTTTACCTGTTCTGTGGCGAACATTAAACCATCCATATCAAAAATTATTAATTTTAACATATGTATCCCTCTTGATGAAACTGGAGAAAACCCCGAGATAGCTATAACTATTTCGGGGTTCGTCTCCTGATTTAAATCAAAATCTTTCTATCTGTCGTGTTTATTTCTTCCTGTTGCTCTGCGTCTTCTACGATATACTTCTGCACTTCCTGCTGCAAGGGCTGCGGCTGCTAATGCTGCGTAAAAGAGGATATGTGAGTTATCTCCGGTCTTTGAGTTTTTACCTTTTTTGGTTGTTTTGTTAGAAGAGTTATTCTTGCTGGTGCTTGTTTTCTTTTTCTCTTTGCCGTCATCACCATCGTCTTCTTTTAAATATTTGTCATATTCCGGATTTTTCTCGGTCATATCGTTTGTGATTGCTAATGTGCTGTCGGTGTTCTGCTCTGTGAAGGAAACAGTGATATCTCCATCATAGCTTACATCAAAGCCAAAGTCCGTGTTCTCTACCGGATTACCGTCTTTGTCTGTCTCAGCCACATAGTAGGTTCCGTCTTTGAGATGTTCAAATACAGTGTATGCTGACCATGCGCCCTCGCATTTCAATTCTTTTACATTAGAAACTTTCTGTGTGCAGTCGGCATCGCTAAATAATGCAACGTAAAAAGTTCTGTTTACTGCCTGATTTTTGCCCTGGAATGTAACCAGCTTACTTACAACAAGTTTACCCTCTTCACCAACTGGTGTTGTATCATCTTTCATGATAATTTCGTTGCCATCCACTGCTTTACCATCAATAGAAACCGTTCCATCTTTATTTACAGTAAATGTAATTCTGCTGCAACTTCATAACCGCTTGGCGCAGTAACCTCTGCAAGTGTATACGTTTCTCCCGCAATGAGTTTCTGCTCAAATACATGGGCTTCTGTCGCAGACATCCAGCTTTCGATTACATTTCCTTCTTTATCTTTTAAAAGAAGTCTGGCACCGGCAACTTCGTTATTGCCTGTAATATCCATTTTCTTAATAGATACTTTTGTTACATCTATTTGTACCCTTAAAACGGAGATTGAATGCGAGCATTCCCGCAAACATTCAACCCACAGTGACAGAGTCACAAATATAGGATGTATTCTCTCTTTAAGGGCGTCTGTCCTATCTCATAAATTAAATAGCTATCCCTGCATCTTTTCCATCAGACGTGCTGTATCTTCTGTCAATTTCTTTAAGGAATTAACCATAGCAGCTTTCTGTGCTGATAATTCATCGCACTGTTTCTTCTCTTCTTCCACTTTACGAAGGCTGTCCTCATGAATTTTCTTCGCTTCTTCAATGGCGTTTTCCTTATTCTCCTGCGCATCTTTTAAGAGTCTTTCGGCTGTTTTTCTTGCTTCTCCGATAATATCGGCTGCGTCCTGTCTTGCCTTTTCTCTTTCTCTTTCTGCCTGTTCTCTGGCTTCATCTAGAATTGCATTCTGTCTTCCTTCTAAATCTGACAGCTGCTTGCAAAGTAAATCTGCATTCTTCATGTAACGCTCATAAGCCTGGTCTGTTGTCTCTGGTGCTTTATTATTCTCGGCAGACTTCTCCGCTTCTTCGGCACGCGCTATCGCTTTCTCTGTTTTTTCTTTTTCTGCTGCAATTTCTGCCTCTAAGTCAGCTACTTTCTTCTGTGCTGCTACTAACTGTGCCTTTACAGTCTCTATCTCATCCTGTGCTTCATCTGCATTGGCTACGGCTACTGTGGATATTGGAGATTCCGTTGTAACTGTCTCTGAACCTTCCTCCTGGATATGTATACCTTCTTCTGGATTCTTTGCCTCTTCTGGCTGTTCCTCTGTCTCAACGATATCTTCCTGTGTATCTTTTTCTAGCTCTTCCATCGTCTTTCCTGTAGCTGCTGCCGCAATACCAAGAGCTGTCTTGCTCTCCTTTTTCAGTTCTTCTATCTCTTTTTCTTTCGCTAAAATGATAGCTTCTGCTTCATCACAAATTTTATCTAACTGAATATCAACTTCATCTTTATCATAACCAAACATAGATGTTTTAAATGTCAGTTCTTCTACATATGTTAACAATTCCTGCATATTCATAGCGGTTTCCTCTCTTCCTCTGGTTCGTGTCGCGCAGTGTACAATTCCAGAATTATTCAAAATCATTTCTTACTATTTATTATAAGCATTCTATAGTATTTGTCCAGTGAAAATGGCGCGAAAACCTTCAGTATGCCAGAGCGTGTTTGAAATACTTTCTGCAAATTAGAACGTGCAGATTGCAAGAATGATTTTTCAAACCCTCTCAGCTCATTAATATTAAAATGTCAGTCGCATCTGATACCATGTAGCTCCACCATGTACTGATTCTGAAACACCTTCATTCTGAAAACCAAATTTCTCATAATAATGAACTAATTTATCCTTACAGGTCAGGACCAGGCCTTCCCTGTCCTGTGCTCTTGCATCATTGATTGCGTAGCGAAGCAGCTTTTCCGCATAGCCCTGTCTTCGATATTTCGGCAATGTATTTACTCCGAAAATCATCTGCCACGCTCCCTTTTCATCATGAAGGCAAGCCTTCTCATACATTTCATCTGTCAGATTTTTTTCATCCGTTACCATTCCATCTACAAACGCAATTACTTTCTCTTCCTCACACATCAGCCAGAAATGGGTTCCATATTCCTTAATTCTCTCTGCAAATTTTTCTTTTGTCGCCGCCTCCTCAAAAGGAAAACATTCTGACTCCACAAAAGCAATCTCATCTAAATCTTCCATCGTTGCCATTCTAATCTGCATGTGTTCCATAACAATAAGCTCCTCATTCATCATAATCTTGTAATCTTCTTTTTACTTTCTTTCGAAAATATCACAATATCTAATATTTGTAATACACATTTGGTACTCATTTTACCTTTTATAGCATATTATAAATTACTTTTACAAAATTTCAATGTTCATTTTTAACAAAAAAGGGGATTTCGTTGCTGTGGTATTGTAGGGACAACAGACAAAAACCGGCTATTCTGTGTTTACATTTAATTTCTATCTTCCACCCAACAGGCAATTACCACAACAAAGCGGCGGAAATAATTCTGCTGGGGTCATAGACAGAAAGCGAAGAACACCATATTCTCCTATCTGTGGCCTCGGAGCAAGCGTTGGATGCGAGCCTTAAAGCGAGCATTCAACGTGCCGCGACTAAAGTCACAGATAGGAGAATATGGTGTTCTTCGTTTTCGTCTGTCTTACTATAAAATTATTTCCCCGCCACATCCAATCTGGTAATTGCTCTCTTAAGGGCGAGTTCTGCGCGACCGATATCAACTCCTCCCTGTTCGGAAGAAAGTCTCCTCTCCGCGCGGGTCTTAGCTTCTTTGGCTCTATTGACATCAATATTCTGTGGCCATTCTACTGCTTCTGCGAGAATAGTCATCTTTTCAGGAGTGATCTCCACAAAGCCGGAAAGAAGTGCAGCCTGTTTCTCCTCATTCCTCTCGGTAATGATGAGCCTGCCAGGTGCAATGATCTGCGTCATCGGGATATGGTCGGCATAGATACCCACCTCTCCCTCTACGGTATTATATTCCACCATGTAGATGTCATTGGAATAAAAAATCCTGTCCGGCGCGATGATTTCGAGTCGGAATGTTTTGTCTGCCATAGAATCACCTACTTATTATATCTGGCTAATACATCGTCGATATTTCCTGCATTTAAGAACATTCCCTCTGGAATCTCGTCGTATTTACCCTCGAGAATCTCCTTGAATCCCTGAATAGTCTCCCCAAGAGGAACATAACGTCCTGTTGTTCCAGTAAACTGCTCTGCTACAAAGAATGGCTGAGATAAGAATCTCTGTACCTTTCTTGCGCGGGCTACGAGAACCTTTTCTTCTTCGGAAAGTTCGTCCATACCAAGGATGGCAATGATATCCTGCAGTTCTTTATAACGCTGTAATATTTCCTGTACACCACGGGCTACCTGATAGTGTTCTTCGCCTACGATTCGAGGGTCAAGAATTCGGGAAGTAGACTCCAGTGGATCTACAGCCGGATAAATACCCTGTTCTACGATGGCACGGGAAAGTACGGTTGTTGCATCCAAATGAGCGAATGTTGTAGCCGGAGCCGGGTCAGTTAAGTCATCGGCCGGTACATATACTGCCTGTACGGATGTGATAGAACCGTTCTTTGTGGATGTGATACGTTCCTGTAACGCTCCCATCTCTGTCTGTAAGGTTGGCTGGTAACCTACCGCACTTGGTACTCGTCCCAGTAATGCGGATACCTCGGAACCTGCCTGTGTGAATCGGAAAATGTTATCAATGAATAAAAGGACATCCTTTCCACCTTCATCACGGAAATTCTCTGCGATTGTCAGTCCAGTAAGACCTACTCGCATACGTGCTCCTGGCGGCTCGTTCATCTGTCCAAATACCATCGCTGTTTTATCAATAACGCCGGACTCACTCATCTCTGTATAGAGGTCATTACCTTCACGGGTACGCTCTCCTACACCGGTAAATACGGAATATCCACCATGCTCTGTCGCTACGTTACGGATTAATTCCTGAATGAGTACGGTCTTACCTACACCGGCACCTCCAAAAAGGCCAATCTTTCCACCTTTCTGGTAAGGACAGAGAAGGTCTACTACTTTGATACCAGTCTCTAAGATTTCTGTTTCTGTTGCCTGTTCCGCAAAAGTCGGTGCCTTACGGTGAATTGGATTTCTCTTTACTCCTTCCGGCACAGGCTTTTTGTCAATTGGCTCTCCAAGAACGTTAAAGATACGTCCTAAAGTAACCTCCCCCACAGGTACGGTAATTGGTCCGCCTGTGGCAATGGCCTCCATTCCTCTTACAAGTCCGTCTGTCGGACCCATTGCGATACATCTGATAATATCGTCACCGAGATGCTGTGCTGTCTCTGCAACCAGCTTGGAGCCATCTTTTCTACGGATTTCAACGGCATCGTTAATTTCTGGAAGAACACCCTGGTCGAATCGGATATCGAGTACTGCACCGATAACCTGGGTGATTTTACCTGTATTCTGTTCTGCCATTTATTTACTCCTTTAATATTTGTTAATTCAGAGCTTCCGCACCTGAAATAATCTCGGTTAATTCCTGCGTGATCGCACCCTGTCTTGCTCTATTATAAGCGAGGGACAGAGTGGAAATCATCTCCTCCGCATTGCTTGTAGCAGCATCCATCGCCTGCATTCTGGCTCCGTTCTCACTTGCTACTGCCTCAATAAATGCCCCATATATAATACTGTTTATATACTTTGGAATCAGCAAATCGAGAGATTCCTCTGCTTCCGGCTCATAGTTCATCGGTGCCTGGCTCTTTTTCTCGCTTTCTTCCTCCGCCTTCACTTCCACAGGGAGGAGTTTGATAAATTCTGGTGTGTGCACTACCGTATTTTTAAATCCGGTATACGCCAGATAAATCTCGCCTATCTCTCCCGCTGCATAAGCATCAAGAACTTTACGTCCAATCTCTACTGCATCAGAAAAGAGGGGCTCATTGATAATATCGGAATCATCGGATGCGATATAGTATCCTCTTCGCTCAAAGGATTCGATACCCTTTTTACCGATTCCGTAAATCTCTACACTCTCTTTTGGAAGTCCGCTGTCTGCGACAAGCTTTACAATGTTATTGTTATAGCCGCCTGCAAGTCCACGGTTTGAGGTTACAACGATTACGGCTTTTTTTTCTGAGCCGTTAAATGTCAGGTAAGGATGTTCGATATTGCCTGATTTTGAGAGAATCGACTGCACCGTATCGTACATTTTCTGGAAATACGGCTTTGCACTCTCCGCTCTGGTTCTGGCTTTCTGAAGCTTAACAGTGGATACGAGCTTCATTGCTTTGGTAATCTGCTGCGTACTCTGAATACTTTCTTTCCGCCTCTTAATATCTCGCATTGATGCCATATTCAATCACCATCCTTAAAATTGATTCTTAAATTCTGTAATGGCCTTCTGAATTAACACATCTGTCTCACTGTTGATTTCTCCTGTTTCACGGATTGCCTTATAAATCTCTGGATACTTTGTCTCTACAAATTCATAAAGTCCCTTCTCAAACTCTGCAATACGCTCTACTGGTACATCAAGAAGATACTTTCTCGTTACCGCATAAATGATAACAATCTGTTTCTCTACAGCAAGAGGCTGATACTGTGGCTGTTTTAATACTTCTTTAATACGCTCACCCTGTGCAAGACGTTCTCTTGTATCATCATCAAGTTCGGAACCAAACTGGGCAAAGGACGCAAGTTCACGATACTGAGCAAGTTCTGTACGGATTGGACCTGCAATCTTCTTCATCGCCTTAATCTGTGCTGCTCCACCTACTCGGGATACGGAAAGACCCGCATTGATTGCCGGACGGAAACCTGCGTGGAACATCTCCGTTTCCAGATAAATCTGTCCGTCTGTGATGGAGATAACATTTGTCGGGATATAAGCAGAAACATCGCCTGCCTGTGTCTCGATAATCGGAATCGCTGTAAGTGAACCACCGCCAAGTTCCTTAGAAAGTCTTGACGCTCTCTCTAATAATCTTGAATGAAGATAGAATACGTCTCCAGGATATGCCTCACGTCCTGGTGGTCTTCTAAGAAGTAAGGACAGGGTACGGTATGCCGTAGCATGCTTACTTAAATCATCATAAATGATAAGTACATCCTCTCCACGCTCCATCCACTCTTCACCGATTGCACATCCTGCATATGGTGCGATATATTGTAATGGTGCTAACTCGCTGGCAGTGGAAGCGACAACGGTTGTGTATTCCATCGCATCATGTTCTTTTAATGTCTTTACAATACCTGCAACTGTAGAAGCCTTCTGTCCGATGGCTACATAAATACAGTGCATATTCTGACCCTTCTGGTTGATAATCGTGTCAACGGCAATGGCCGTCTTACCTGTCTGACGGTCACCAATGATCAACTCACGCTGTCCACGTCCAATTGGAACCATGGAGTCAATCGCCTTAATTCCGGTCTGTACCGGAGTATCTACTGCCTGACGGTCAATAACACCGTAGGCAACTCTCTCTACAGGACGATATTTATCTGTATCAATTGGTCCTTTTTCGTCAATCGGCTGTCCTAATGCGTTTACAACACGGCCGGTAAGTGCATCTCCAACAGGAACTTCTACTACTCTTCCAGTAGTCTTTACCACGTCTCCCTCGTTAACTGCACGGGAATCACCTAAAAGTACAACACCAACGTTGTCTTCCTCTAAGTTCATGACCATGCCGTATACTTCTCCCGGGAATTCCAGAAGTTCACCCTGCATTGCATTCTCCAGACCATGAATACGCG
>OLPY01000684.1_pt1 | contig 27424 bp, 22 predicted proteins | sample 1672481 | NCBI WGS metagenome assembly OLPY01 (sample SAMEA3136691, study PRJEB25190) | human gut metagenome | biome: human gut; feature: human-associated habitat; material: faeces | place: Austria | collected 2013 | reverse complement strand
TATTAAGACCTTGGAGAGGGTCTATAAACACTACTACTTTATAATACGAGCGAGGAATATAAGTGGAGAAACTTGAAAGCCGTTCTTTGGCAGAGCAAGCAGCAGATAATATTGAACAGTTGATTATTGAAAATCGCTGGACTCCGGGGGAGAAGCTTCCAAATGAGATGGATATGGTAGAAAAATTGGGTGTTGGAAGAGGAACTGTCCGCGAAGCAATTAAGATATTGGAATCCAGAAATGTAGTAGAGATACGAAGAGGAAAAGGCACGTTTGTATGTGATAACATTGGAAAGGTAGGAGATCCTTTAGGATTTAGATTTGCATCGGATAAAAAAAAACTTGCAGAAGATTTAAGCGATTTTCGTGCTATGTTGGAACCACAAATTGCAGAAATTGCTGCCCAAAAAGCAACGGATAAGGATATAGAGGAATTACAAAGGCTTTGTAGTGAAGTGGAACATATGATTATAAATGGTGAAAATTACAGTGAACGTGATGTTGAATTTCATACAAAAATTGCAAGTGTTACAGGTAATTCTGTTGTAGAACAAATCATTCCATTAATTGCACAAGGTGTATCGATTTATGTAGACTTAACGAATCATGAATTGGCAGGTACTGCAGTTATTACACATCAGAAAGTAGTAGATGCGATTCGGAATCATGACTCTGATGCGGCATATGAAGCGATGAAAGCACATATGAAGGAAAATCGAGAAAATCTCGAATTGTTAAAGAAAAAATAATACGGAAAAGAAAGTTGAAAATGATAGTTTAAAGTGTATTGGTTTTTTGGAGACTTACAAGTTAATTAAAAATCCCAAGTGAATTGCAGGGTTGAAAGATTTTGCAGTTCACTTGGGATTTTTTTGTTGAAAGGTGTAATTTCAAAAAGGAGCGTTTTTTTTTGTATATGTTTTACAAAAAAATAGTGGAAATGTTTTGTGATAATCCCAATTGAAAATTCAAATACAAAACTATATAATTAAAGACATCATACGACATGATGATATGAAGATAAGACTATAAGATGAGGAAGGAGAAAAATGAGAAGAAGTAGTGATATTTTAAATGGAGCAGAATGGGCAAATGTGAGAGCGCTATATAAATCGTCAGGTTTTACTGGGGCTGAATTAGAAAATCCAATTATAGCTGTAGTGACTGCTTTCAATGAGGTTTGTCCGGGGCATATTGTGTTAAAACAGTTAACGCAAAGAGTGAAAGAAGGAATTTATGCTGCAGGCGGTACGCCGGTAGAAATTGGAACAATAGGTGCCTGTGATGGCGTGGCGATGAGCCATAAAGGAATGCAGTATATTCTTCCTACACGCGAAATGATTGCGGATGATATTGAAGCAATGGTGGAGGCACACAGACTTGATGGTCTGGTTATTATCGGTTCTTGTGATAAAATAGTTCCAGGAATGTTGCTTGGTGCACTTCGTGTAAATTTGCCAACGGTATTTGTAAATGGAGGGCCTACACTCCCGGGAAGAATGCGAGAAGGAAATCCTTATGGAGGGGAATATATTGACCATTCTATTATTCAGCAGTCAGAAGGAGCGTTAAAAAGTGGGGCAATTACACAAGAAGAATTTGATTGGATTGAAAATAATGCAGTGCCAACAATTGGTTCCTGTGCAATGCTTGGAACCGCGAATACGATGTGTTGTCTGGCGGAAGTTATGGGGATTTCTTTACCGGGAAGTGCAACCATTCCAGCAGTGTATAGTAGAAGGCAGGGTATTGCGTTTGAAAGCGGTAAAGCGGTAATGAATCTTTTAAAGAAGGATATCTGTATAAAAGATATCATAACAAAAGATGCAATATTGAATGCCATAAAAGTCAATTCTGCAATTGGAGGGTCAACAAATGCAGTTTTACATTTGTTGGCAATTGCTTATGAAGCGGATGTTGATTTGGATATTTTTGAGTTTGGTAAAGTGAGTATGTCTGTTCCGCATATGGTTCCAATGATTCCAGCCGGACAATATACCTTATTAGATTTTTATGAAGCCGGAGGAATTCCGGTTATGATGAAGGAATTAGCAACGATATTAGATTTGAATGGTATAACATGTACAGGATGTACTTCAAAGGAAAATATTGAAAAATTTCAAAACAAAAATCCAGATGTAATAAGAAGTTTCAAAAATCCAGTGCATAGTCGTGGTGGAATAGCAGTATTAAAAGGAAATGTTGCACCGGATGGTGCGGTAACAAAGCCGTCTGCAATTCCGGAAAGCACACTTCTATTCAGAGGTCCGGCGAAAATATATGAAAGCGAGCAGGATGCATTGAGTGGAATTAGAGCAAAACAAGTGCATGGTGGAGAAGTTGTTGTAATTCGCAATGAGGGACCTAAAGGTGGACCTGGAATGCCAGAAATGTATAAGGTTATGAAAGTGTTGGTAGGAATGAATCTTGGAAGCAAGGTATGTGTGATCACGGATGGTAGATTTTCCGGTTCCAATAATGGATGTTTTGTTGGCCATATATGTCCAGAGGCTTTGGATGATGGACCGATTGCATATTTACAGGATGGAGATGTGATTACTGTAGATGTGTTAAATGGTACAATTGAAGCAGAGGTTGATTTTGATCTGAGACGGAAAGAAAAAACAAGAAAAGAAGTTGAGCCGGTAAAAGGATGCCTTTATCAATATAGAAAAAATGTTGCAACGGCATCTAAAGGGGCATATATAGCAACTAGAAATGAAATGTAAATCCGAAAAGAAAGATATAAAGGAGGATAAAAATGTCAGGAGCTTTTTTAGTATTTAATTTAATAATATCAATTGCAATTATGATAGCGTTAATACTTGTTCCGAAATTTAATCCGGCATTGAGTCTGGTTATTGCAAGTATTTATATGGGTGTAACATGCGGATTAGGATTTGTAAATTCTATCGAAACCATAGGTACTGGATTTGGAAATATGATGGCAGGAATTGGTCTGCCAATTGGTTTTGGTGTTATACTGGGACAATTGATGAGTGACACAGGAGCAGCAAAAGTAATTGCAAGAACAATTGTACATGCTGTGCCAAATAAGTATGTTTTATATGCAGTGGCATTTGCAGGCTTTGTGTTAGCAATTCCAGTTTTCTTTGATGTCACATTTATTATTCTGATTCCAATCGGTGTGGCTGTCGCAAGGGAAGTGAATAAACCGCTTGCATATGTTGTGGGAGCTTTGACGATTGGAGATGGAATTGCACAGACGCTTGTGCCACCAACACCTAACCCATTGGCAGCGCCTGGTATTTTAAATTTTGATCTTGGTACAATGGTTATTATGGGATTGATCATTGGTGCAATTGCAACATTAATATCTGTATTTGTATATACGAAAATACATGATAAAGGATTTTTTGATGCAGAAAAAGATGTAAATAAAGATGCGGAAATTTATGTTGAAGAAGACTTGAATGAGAATCAGAAAGTGCCAGGTTTTTTCGTATCTTTACTTCCAATTTTACTTCCGGTTTTTTGCATTCTTGTTGGAACTGGAGCATTAGCTGTCAGCGAAAATGTTCCATGGATTGCGCAATTCTTAGGAAATAAAATTATAGCAATTATGATAGGAACTCTCTGTGCATATTTCATTGGTTATAAGTATCTTGGTAAAAATAAAGTGGAAAATTCTGCTAATGAAGCGCTAAAGCAGGCTGGAGTAGTATTATTAATTACTGGTGCCGGAGGATCATTTGGAGCAGTAATCGCAGCAACAGATATCGGGAACGCACTTGTATCTACATTGAATATCAATAGTGGTTCAGTATTAAAAACCTTGCTTTTGGCATATTTTATAGGTTGCATATTTAGAATTGCACAAGGTTCTGGTACTGTAGCAGGAATTACAGCGATGACAATTATGGCAACGATTGCACCAAGTGTATCAGTTCATCCGGTTTATATTGCATTGGCTGCTCTCGCTGGTGGAATAAGTGTGGGACATGTAAATGACAGTGGATTTTGGGTAGTGTCCAATATGTCAGGATTTAATGTAAAGGGTGGATTGAAGACATATACATTGGCTCAGATTATAATGTCTGTATCTATTATGTTTTTAACAGTTATCTTTGCATTGATTTTGCCGGGAGCAATCGGTTAAAAACATGTGGATTTACTGAGTATGTACAACAAAAGGAAGATGTTTTACTTTTTTTGATTTGCAAGAGCATATGATTATGATGTAAACATTATCTTAACAAATTTTTATTAAGGATTTGCTTTTTTGAAAGAAATAGTGTACAATTGAAAATAATATGGAAAAATATGATTTTGCTCTTGACAATAAAAAGGGCTTTGTGCTATAGTAAAAAATGCGCTATTGTGGAAAGTTATGCCATGATATTGCACGAAAAACTGAGTCACAAAGCTCTTTTTCGTCGTTTTAGCGATAACAGGGCATTTTGCGGACCACAAAAAAAATAAGAGGAGAGTGAAACGTCAATATGGAAAAGAACAGAATTCGTCCCATGAAAAGCGGAAAAAGCTCACGAATGAGTTATTCCAGACAAAAAGAAGTTCTTCAGATGCCGAACCTGATTGAAGTGCAGAAGGATTCTTATGATTGGTTCCTTAAGTCAGGATTGAAGGAAGTATTTGAAGATATTTCCCCAATTACAGATTATAGCGGTAAATTAAGCCTGGAGCTTGTTGATTTCACACTGTGTGAAGATGATGTGAAATACAGCATTGATGAGTGCAGAGATCGTGATGCAACTTATGCAGCACCGCTGAAAGTCAGAGTAAGACTTCATAATAAAGAGACGGATGAGATTAACGAGCATGAGATCTTTATGGGAGATCTGCCGCTGATGACACGTACTGGTACATTTGTAATTAATGGTGCGGAGCGTGTAATCGTAAGTCAGCTGGTACGTTCCCCTGGTATTTATTATGCAATTGCACATGATAAGCTGGGTAAAAAGCTTTATTCCTCTACTGTCATTCCGAACCGTGGTGCATGGCTGGAGTATGAGACAGATTCCAATGACGTTTTTTATGTTAGAGTAGATAGAACAAGAAAGGTGCCGATCACAGTACTTATTCGTGCTCTTGGAATCGGTACAAATCCGGAGATCATTGAACTCTTTGGTGAAGAACCGAAGATTATGGCAAGTTTTGAGAAAGATGCTGCAACAAACTATCAGGAAGGACTTCTTGAATTATATAAGAAGATCCGTCCGGGTGAGCCGCTTGCCGTTGACAGTGCAGAAAGTTTGATCACAAGTATGTTCTTCGACCCAAGACGTTATGATCTGGCGAAAGTAGGACGTTATAAATTTAATAAAAAGCTTCTTCTCAAGAACCGTATTTCAGGACATGTTCTTGCGGAGGATGCAGTAAGCCCGATTACAGGCGAGGTGATCGCTGAGGCTGGAACAAAGGTGACAAGAGAAATTGCAGATCGGATCCAGAACGGAGCTGTTCCGTATGTATGGATCGACAGACCGGAAGAAGAGAGAAATGTCAAAGTTCTTTCTAATATGATGGTAGATCTGAAGGAAGTTGTTGACATTGATCCGGAAGAGGTTGGTGTAACAGAACTTGTTTACTATCCGGTACTTGCAAATCTCCTTGAGGAAACAGCAGGAGATATCGATGAGCTGAAAGCGGCTATCAAGAGAGATATCCATGATCTGATTCCGAAGCATATTACAAAAGAAGATATCATGGCTTCTATTAACTACAATATGCATCTGGAGTATGGTCTTGGTAATGATGACGATATCGACCACTTGGGTAACAGACGTATCCGTGCGGTAGGAGAACTTCTTCAGAACCAGTACAGAATCGGTCTGTCCAGAATGGAAAGAGTCGTAAGAGAGAGAATGACAACTCAGGATCTGGAAGGAATTTCACCACAGTCCCTGATCAACATAAAGCCAGTAACTGCAGCGGTAAAAGAATTCTTCGGATCTTCTCAGCTGTCACAGTTCATGGATCAGAACAACCCGCTTGGTGAGCTGACTCACAAGAGACGTCTGTCTGCCTTAGGACCTGGTGGTCTTTCAAGAGACCGTGCCGGATTCGAGGTTCGAGATGTACATTATTCCCACTATGGAAGAATGTGTCCTATCGAGACGCCTGAGGGACCTAACATCGGTCTGATCAACTCACTGGCAAGTTATGCAAGAATTAATGAGTATGGATTTATTGAAGCTCCATATCGTAAGATTGACCACTCCGATCCGGAGAATCCGCGTGTAACAGACGAAGTTGTTTATATGACAGCGGATGAAGAGGATAACTATCATGTAGCACAGGCCAACGAGACACTGGATGAGGAAGGACATTTTGTTCATAAGAACGTATCCGGTCGTTACCGTGAAGAGACTCAGGCTTATGAGAGAAAAGCATTTGACTATATGGACGTATCTCCTAAGATGGTATTCTCTGTTGCTACAGCTTTGATTCCATTCCTTCAGAATGACGATGCTAACCGTGCGCTGATGGGATCCAACATGCAGCGTCAGGCAGTACCGCTTCTTATGACAGAGGCACCGGTAGTCGGAACAGGTATGGAAGAAAAAGCTGCTGTTGACTCAGGAGTATGTGTAGTCGCTGAGGAAGCAGGAGTTGTTGAGCGTTCAACATCAGCAGAAATCCAGATCCGCCAGGATGATGGAAAACTGAAAAAATATAAACTTACAAAATTCCTTCGAAGCAACCAGAGCAACTGCTACAATCAAAGAGCAATTGTATTCAAGGGTGACAGAGTGGAGAAAGGCGATGTGATTGCTGACGGTCCGTCTACATCTAATGGTGAGCTTGCATTAGGAAAGAACCCGCTGATCGGATTCATGACCTGGGAAGGTTACAACTACGAGGATGCGGTTCTCTTAAGTGAGAGACTTGTTCAGGATGATGTATATACATCTATCCATATTGAGGAATATGAGGCAGAAGCCCGTGACACCAAGCTTGGACCAGAGGAAATCACTCGTGATATCCCGGGTGTCGGTGATGATGCGCTTAAGAATCTGGATGACAGAGGAATTATCCGCGTCGGTGCTGAGGTCCGTGCCGGAGATATTCTTGTTGGTAAAGTTACTCCTAAGGGAGAGACAGAGCTGACAGCCGAGGAGAGACTGCTTCGTGCAATCTTCGGTGAGAAAGCACGTGAGGTCAGAGATACATCTCTGAAAGTACCTCATGGTGAGTACGGTATCGTAGTAGATGCCAAGGTATTTACAAGAAGCAACGGCGACGAGATGTCACCGGGAGTGAACCAGTCTGTTCGTATCTATATCGCTCAAAAGAGAAAAATCTCTGTTGGTGATAAGATGGCCGGACGTCATGGTAACAAGGGTGTCGTTTCCCGTGTACTTCCAGTAGAAGATATGCCGTTCCTGCCAAATGGCCGTCCGCTTGATATCGTGTTGAACCCGCTGGGTGTGCCTTCACGTATGAATATCGGACAGGTCCTTGAGATTCACCTGTCTCTGGCAGCAAAAGCACTTGGATTCAACATTTCTACACCTGTATTTGATGGTGCGAACGAGATAGATATTATGGATACTCTTGATCTGGCAAATGACTATGTCAACTTAAGCTGGGAAGAGTTTGAAAAGAAACATAAAGAAGAGCTGCTTCCGGAAGTTCTGGATTATCTGTATGAGAACAGAGATCACAGAAAACTCTGGAAAGGTGTTCCGATTTCACGAGATGGTAAAGTTCGTCTTCGTGACGGAAGAACAGGAGAGTATTTTGACAGCCCGGTAACAATCGGACACATGCATTATCTGAAACTGCATCACCTGGTTGATGATAAGATCCATGCACGTTCAACAGGTCCTTACTCACTGGTAACACAGCAGCCATTAGGTGGTAAAGCACAGTTTGGTGGACAGCGTTTTGGAGAGATGGAGGTATGGGCTCTTGAGGCTTATGGCGCATCTTACACATTGCAGGAGATCCTGACTGTGAAGTCTGACGATGTAATCGGTCGTGTGAAGACATACGAGGCGATCATCAAGGGCGAGAACATTCCGGAACCAGGTATTCCGGAGTCATTCAAAGTACTTCTGAAAGAGCTTCAGTCTCTCGGACTGGATGTTCGTGTACTTCGTGATGACAATACAGAGGTGGAGATTATGGAAACTTCCGATATGGGAGAGACCAGCTTCCGCTCACTGATCGAAGGAGATGGAAAATATCGTCGTGATGAGGAAGACTTCGGCAAACACGGTTATACAACTCAGGAGTTCCAGGGAGAGGAACTTGTAAATGAGGAACCGGAAGAGGACGAAGACGATTACGATTCAGATTATGGCGACGATAGTTTTGATGACTATGATGACATGTCAGATGATGAATAGAAAGGGGTGCCTGTATGCCAGAAAATAGTAAAGAACAATCATATCAGCCAATGACTTTTGATGCAATCAAAATCGGGTTGGCATCACCTGAAAAGATTCTGGAGTGGTCAAAAGGCGAAGTAACAAAGCCTGAGACTATTAACTATAGAACCTTAAAACCAGAGAGAGATGGTCTGTTCTGTGAAAGAATTTTTGGACCAAGCAAAGACTGGGAGTGTCACTGCGGTAAATACAAAAAAATCCGTTATAAAGGTGTTGTTTGTGACCGTTGTGGTGTAGAGGTTACTAAGGCAAGTGTACGTCGTGAACGTATGGGACATATTGCCCTGGCAGCCCCGGTATCTCATATCTGGTACTTTAAAGGAATCCCGAGCCGTATGGGATTGATCCTTGACTTGTCTCCAAGAACACTGGAGAAAGTATTATATTTTGCTTCTTATATCGTACTTGATAAAGGCGAGACAGATCTGCAGTATAAGCAGGTTCTGTCTGAGCAGGAGTATCAGGAAGCAAGAGAATCCTGGGGAAAAGGTTTCCGTGTTGGAATGGGAGCTGAATCTATCTTAGAGCTTCTTCAGGCAATCGACCTTGAAAAAGAATACGAAGATCTGACAGAAGGCCTCAAAGGCGCTACCGGACAGAAACGTGCAAGAATCGTAAAACGTCTGGAAGTTGTAGAAGCTTTCCGTGAGTCTGGAAACAAACCGGAATGGATGATCATGACAAATGTTCCGGTTATCCCGCCAGATCTTCGTCCAATGGTACAGCTTGATGGTGGACGTTTTGCAACATCTGACCTGAATGATCTGTACAGAAGAATTATCAATAGAAATAACCGTCTGAAACGCCTTCTTGAGTTAGGCGCTCCAGATATTATCGTAAGAAATGAAAAGAGAATGCTTCAGGAAGCGGTAGATGCCCTGATCGACAACGGCCGTCGCGGACGTCCGGTAACAGGACCTGGAAACCGTGCACTGAAATCTCTGTCCGATATGCTGAAAGGTAAATCCGGACGTTTCCGTCAGAACCTGCTTGGTAAGCGTGTTGACTACTCTGGACGTTCCGTTATCGTTGTAGGACCGGAACTTAAGATTTACCAGTGTGGTCTGCCAAAAGAGATGGCAATTGAGCTGTTCAAGCCATTTGTTATGAAAGAGCTTGTTCAGAACGGAACTGCACACAACATTAAAAATGCTAAAAAGATGGTTGAGAGACTTCAGCCAGAGGTTTGGGACGTCCTTGAGGATGTCATCAAAGAGCATCCGGTTATGTTGAACCGTGCACCTACACTGCACAGACTTGGTATTCAGGCATTTGAGCCGATCCTTGTAGAAGGTAAGGCTATCAAGCTTCATCCACTTGTTTGTACAGCGTTTAACGCCGACTTCGATGGAGACCAGATGGCTGTCCATCTTCCGCTTTCCGTAGAAGCACAGGCTGAGTGCAGATTCTTACTGCTCTCACCAAACAACCTCCTGAAACCATCTGATGGTGGTCCGGTAGCCGTTCCTTCACAGGATATGGTACTTGGTATTTACTATCTGACTCAGGAAAGACCAGGTGCAGCAGGAGAAGGTAAGATTTTCAAGAGTGTAAATGAAGCAATCCTTGCTTATGAGAACCAGGCAATCACACTTCACTCTAAGATTAAAGTACGTGTGACAAAGACAATGCCAGGTGGAGAAAAAATAACAGGAATTGTAGAGTCCACACTTGGACGTTTCATTTTCAACGAGATCATCCCACAGGATCTTGGATTCGTTGATCGTGAAAAAGAGGAGAACAAACTTCTTCTGGAGATTGATTTCCACGTAGGAAAGAAACAGTTAAAGCAGATCCTTGAGAAGGTTATCAATACACACGGAGCAACTGCAACAGCAGAAGTTCTGGATGCTGTAAAAGCAATTGGATATAAATATTCTACAAGAGCTGCCATGACCGTATCTATTTCCGATATGACGGTACCTCCGCAGAAACCACAGATGATCCAGCAGGCACAGGATACTGTAGACCGCATCACTAAGAACTTCAAACGTGGTCTCATCACAGAGGAGGAGCGTTACAAAGAAGTTGTAGAGACATGGAAGGCAACTGACGACAAACTGACAGAGGCACTGCTTTCTGGTCTTGATAAATACAATAACATCTTCATGATGGCTGATTCCGGAGCCCGTGGATCTGACAAACAGATCAAACAGCTTGCAGGTATGCGTGGATTGATGGCTGATACAACTGGTCATACAATCGAGTTGCCTATTACTTCAAACTTCCGTGAAGGACTTGACGTACTGGAGTATTTCATGTCTGCCCATGGAGCACGTAAAGGTATGTCTGATACAGCTCTTCGTACAGCCGATTCAGGATATCTGACAAGACGTCTTGTTGACGTATCTCAGGAGCTGATTATTCATGAAGTAGACTGTGCAAAGAAAGATGCACCGATTCCTGGAATTTATGTAAAAGCATTCATGGATGGAAAAGAAGAAATCGAAAGTCTTCAGGAGCGTATTACAGGACGTTACCTGTGCTATGACATTGTAGATAAAGATGGCAATGTTCTTGTTAAGAAGAACCATATGGTAACACCAAAACGTGCAGAACTGATCTGCAAGAAGGGTGTAAATGAGAACGGAGAGCCATTAACACAGATTAAGATCCGTACAATCCTTACATGTCGCTCACACAGTGGCGTATGTGCAAAATGTTATGGAGCCAACATGGCAACAGGTGAGCCGGTACAGGTCGGAGAGGCTGTCGGAATTATTGCTGCTCAGTCAATCGGAGAGCCTGGTACACAGCTTACAATGAGAACATTCCATAATGGTGGAGTTGCCGGTGGAGATATCACACAGGGACTTCCTCGTGTCGAGGAGCTTTTTGAGGCAAGAAAGCCTAAGGGACTTGCGATCATCACAGAGATTGCAGGAACTGCGAATTTGAACGACACGAAGAAGAAACGTGAGATTATCGTAACAAATCATGAGACAGGTGAATCAAAAGCATATCTGATTCCTTATGGATCACGTATTAAGGTAGCAGACGGAGCAGAACTTGAGGCCGGTGATGAGCTGACTGAAGGTAGTATCAATCCGCATGATATCTTAAGAATTAAAGGCATCCGTGCAGTTCAGGATTACATGATCCAGGAGGTACAGAGAGTTTACCGTCTGCAGGGTGTTGAGATCAACGATAAGCATATCGAGGTTATTGTTCGCCAGATGCTTAAGAAAATCCGTATCGAGGAGTCTGGAGATACAGAGTTCCTTCCGGGAACAAATGTAGACAGACTTGAGTTCGAGGATGTGAATGAGGTACTGGAGGCAGAAGGAAAAGAGCCTGCAATCGGAGAGCCGATCATCATGGGTATTACGAAGGCTTCTCTTGCAACCAATTCCTTCCTGTCAGCCGCTTCTTTCCAGGAGACAACAAAGGTTCTGACAGAGGCAGCAATCAAAGGAAAGATCGATCCGCTGGTAGGTCTGAAAGAGAACGTAATCATCGGAAAACATATCCCGGCTGGTACAGGTATGAGAAAGTATCGTGATATCAGACTGAATAGTGAGTTATCTATGGATGACGATCTGTTCTTTGAAGAAGGATTAGATGATGATGACGATTTAGATATTCTGAATACAGATTTTTCAGATGATGATCTGTTAGAAGAAAATGAACTTACAACAGAAGAATAAGACTTGCGTAAGAGTTTTGAATGAAAGTACCGCCGCACGAATTCGTGCGGTGGTACTTTTTTGTATAATACCTTTAGGCTGCCCGTGCTGGAGCAGCCTGAAGTGCATTATGCACAAAAAAATAGAAATGATGTATGAACAATTAATAAAAAACGTAAAAAGATAGTCAAGACAAACTTTTTTGATAAAATATTATTGACAATGATTATCATTAACAATATAATAAGTGATGGAAATGATAATCAGTTTCAAATCGCGCGAGGTAATATATATGAGCCAAGAAGAGAGATTTCAAGAAGTATTAAATCAATTAAAGAAAGCTGGCTATCGGATTACCGAACAGAGAAAGCTTCTTTTACACATTATATTGAATAATGAATACTCCTCTTGTAAGGAGATTTATTATGCAGCAAAGAAGCAGGACGACAAAGTCGGAATTGCAACTGTGTATCGTACTGTGCAACTGTTGGAAGATATGGAACTGATCCATAAAGAGATGGTTGTGAGAATTTAGTGAGGAGAAGGAGTGGATTATGATGCCGTTAACGATGTTAAATCCAGGCGAAAGTGCATCTATCGTCCGGGTAGGTGGAAATGAAGAAACAAAAAGATTCCTGGAGAATCTCGGATTCGTAGCTGGAAGTGAGGTGAAAGTTATTTCCAGTAACGAGGGTAACATAATTGCCCAGATTAAAGAATCACGAGTTGCAGTCAGCAAAGGAATTGCTAATAAAATAATGGTCTAGGAGGAACGGGAGAATGACTTTAAGAGATGTGAAAGTTGATCAGACAGTATCCGTAGTAAAGCTTCAAGGAGAGGGAGCTACAAAAAGAAGAATTATGGATATGGGAATCACAAAAGGAACCAGCATTTATGTCCGTAAAGTAGCACCACTTGGTGATCCGGTGGAAGTTACTGTACGTGGATATGAATTGTCTCTGAGAAAAGCAGACGCAGAGATGATCGAAGTTAAATAACCAATTAAAGAGTAAAACAGGAGGATGTAAAAAATGGGAGTGAAGATAGCACTTGCCGGAAACCCGAATAGTGGTAAGACAACACTTTTCAATGCTTTGACAGGTTCCAATCAGTTCGTTGGTAACTGGCCTGGAGTTACTGTTGAGAAAAAAGAAGGAAAATGGAAGGAAGACAAAGAAGTTGTAATTATGGACCTTCCAGGTATCTATTCTTTATCACCATATACATTGGAGGAAGTTGTAGCCAGAAATTATCTGATCACAGAGCGTCCGGATGCAATCCTGAATATCGTAGACGGAACAAACCTGGAGCGTAACTTATACCTTACAACTCAGTTACTTGAGCTTGGTATCCCGGTTGTTATGGCAATTAACATGATGGATATTGTACGCAAGAATGGTGATGAGATCAACACAAAGAAACTTGCTGAGAAGCTTGGCTGTGAAGTTGTAACAATTTCTGCTCTGAAAGGTGATGGAATCAAAGATGCAGCTTCAAGAGCAGTAAAGCACGCCGGACAGAAAGCCGGACAGGAATCTGTGCATGAGTTCGCACCGGAAGTTGAGAACTACCTGAATGAGATTGAAGGCAGACTTGGATATGAAATTCCGGAAGAGCAGAAAAGATTTTACGCGATCAAATTATTTGAGCGTGACGATAAGATTAAAGATGCTATGAAAAATGCACCGGACGTTGAAGATATCATTGCTCGTGCAGAGAAAGAGATGGATGACGATGCAGAGAGTATCATCACAAATGAGAGATACAGTTTCATTGGTTCTATTATCGGAGACTGTTTAAAGAAGAATAAAACACAGGAACTGACAACATCTGATAAGATTGACCGTATCGTAACAAACAGATGGCTTGCACTTCCAATCTTTGCAGCAGTTATGTGGCTTGTATATTATGTGTCTGTAACAACAGTAGGTTCTATATTGACAGACTGGACAAATGATACATTGTTTGGTGAGTGGATCATTCCGGCAGCTCAGAGCTTCTTTGAAGGAATCGGATGTGCGGACTGGTTAACAGGTCTGATCGTAGACGGAGTTATCTCCGGAGTTGGTGCTGTACTTGGATTCGTACCTCAGATGCTTGTATTATTTATTTTCCTTGCATTCCTTGAGTCTTGCGGATACATGGCACGTATCGCATTCATCATGGACCGTATTTTCCGTAAGTTCGGACTTTCCGGAAAATCATTTATCCCGATGCTGATCGGAACAGGTTGTGGAGTTCCTGGAGTTATGGCTTCCCGTACGATCGAGAATGACCGTGACCGTAAGATGACTGTTATGACAACAACATTTATCCCTTGCGGAGCGAAACTTCCAATTATCGCCCTGATCGCCGGAGCACTTTTCGATGGCGCTTCATGGGTAGCACCAAGTGCTTACTTTGTTGGTATCGCAGCAATTATCTGCTCTGGTATCATCTTGAAAAAGACAAAGATGTTCGCAGGAGATCCGGCACCATTTGTTATGGAGCTTCCTGCATATCATATGCCGACAGTTGGTAACGTTCTTAGAAGTATGTGGGAACGTGGCTGGTCATTTATCAAAAAAGCTGGTACAATTATTACATTATCAACAATCGTTGTTTGGTTCTTATTGAACTTCGGTTGGACAGATGCTGGATTCGGAATGCTGAACTTCGATGGACTTGAGGGAGCAGCTATGGAGGCAGCACAGGCAGAGTGTGTTCTTGCTAAGATCGGTAACTTGATTTCCTGGATCTTCACACCACTCGGATGGGGAGATTGGAAGATGACTGTAGCTGCTATTACAGGACTTGTAGCGAAAGAAAACGTTGTAGGTACATTCGGACAGCTCTTTGGATTTGCAGAAGTTGCAGAAGACGGACAGGAAATCTGGGGAACACTTGCAAACAGCATGTCACAGATTGCAGCTTACTCATTCCTCGTATTCAATCTTCTGTGTGCACCTTGCTTCGCAGCAATGGGAGCTATTAAGAGAGAGATGAACAACGCAAAATGGTTCTGGTTCGCAATCGGATATCAGTGCTTACTTGCTTACCTCGTATCTCTTTGCATCTTCCAGTTTGGTACACTCTTCACAGGTGGCGGATTCGGTATTGGAACAGTAGCTGCAATCGTAATTCTGATCGGTTTCCTTTACATGCTGTTCCGTCCTTACAAAGAGAGTACATCACTTAAGGCTAATACAGTTTCAAGTGTAAAAGCAGCTTCTAAATAAGCAGAAAGAAGGAGATTTTATGATGGCATTGGCAGCACAGACAAGTATATTGTCTACAGTGATTGTAGCACTTGTAATAATTGCGATTGTAGCATGGATCATAAGAGGCATGATACAAAAGAAGAAAAGAAGTGGTACATTTATCGGATGTGATTGTGGGTGTGCCAATTGTCCACACTCCTGTCATAATCCAAAGAATAGTAATAGTCAGAGCGGCTGTGGCGGCTGTGGCGGGTGCTAGTCTGGAAAATGTATGACTTAGATTTAAGTTATATGATGTAAAATAATCTTATGTGTGAATAAATGTGTGAATAGACAGGGAAATCCTTGCAGATGAGTTTCATTTGCAGGGATTTTCTTTTGCGCTTTGCTCTTTTCAATGGGACGCAAATAGGGTAAAATAAATGCTAGGTGAATATGATGAATAAGAAATCTTTATACAAATTAGAATACAATAAAATAATTGAAAAACTGACAGAGCACGCAGGTTCTTTTGGAGGCCAGGAGCGTTGCAGAAAATTAAAACCAAAGACGGAAATCTCTGAAATTGAGAGAATGCAGGAAGAAACGGCCGCAGCATTTACACGGATTGTAAAGAAAGGACGTCCATCTTTTGGAGGCTGTAGTCCGGTAAGTGAATCTATGATGCGTCTGGAAATCGGAGGAACACTTGGAAGTGGGGAGTTACTTCGCATATGTAAGGTTCTGGAGACAGCAGGACATGTGAAGAATTACGGGCGCCATGACAATGCAGATGATATGCAGGATATATTGGACGGATACTTTGAACAGCTTGTTCCTGTATCTATTTTGTCCACGGAAATCCGCAGATGTATTCCGGCAGAAGATGAGATTAGTGATGATGCAAGTCCGGAGCTTAAGAGAATCCGTCGTGCTATGGGGCAGATTAATGATAAGGTTCATGCAACATTGTCTTCCATGGTGAATGGTTCACTCCGCACATATTTGCAGGATCCGATTATTACGATGCGTGGGGATCGTTACTGTATCCCGGTCAAGGCCGAATACCGTGGTCAGGTCCCGGGAATGATCCATGACCAGTCATCAACAGGTTCTACTTTATTTATCGAGCCGATGGCAGTTGTAAAGCTGAATAATGATCTGAAAGAATTATATGGAAAGGAACAGGAAGAAATTCAGGTCATTCTTGCCAGGTTGAGTGCAGATGCAGCAGAATATGTTTCTGAAATCCGTACGGACTATGCAACATTGACAGAGCTTGACTTTATATTTGCAAGAGGAGCTCTTGCATTGGATATGAATGCTAGCAAACCGATGTTCAACCAGGAGAGAAGAATCCGTATCCGCGAGGGAAGACATCCGTTATTAGATAAGAAGAAAGTCGTTCCGATCAGTCTGACACTGGGCGAGGACTTTGATCTTCTGATTGTGACAGGACCGAACACCGGTGGTAAGACTGTGTCACTTAAGACAGTTGGATTATTCCAGCTCATGGGGCAGGCAGGTCTTCACATTCCGGCACTGGACCGTTCTGAACTGGGTGTATTCCGTGAAGTTTATGCAGACATCGGTGATGAGCAGAGTATTGAACAGAACTTAAGTACATTCTCATCACATATGACAAATGTAGTGTCATTTATCAAGCAGGTGGATGAAGATTCACTTGTACTTTTTGACGAGCTTGGAGCTGGAACTGACCCGACTGAGGGTGCGGCACTGGCAACAGCAATATTGAATCATTTGCATTGTCAGGGAATCCGTACTATGGCGACTACGCATTACAGTGAATTAAAGGTGTATGCCTTGTCCACACCAGGGGTAGAAAATGCGAGCTGTGAGTTCGACGTGGAGACACTTCGCCCGACGTATCGACTGCTTCTTGGAATCCCAGGAAAGAGTAATGCATTTGCAATTGCAGGAAAACTGGGACTTCCGGACTATATTATCGAGGAAGCAAAGACACATTTGACAGAGCAGGACGAATCTTTTGAGGACTTGTTGACAGATTTGGAGAGCAGCAGACGAACCATCGCGAAAGAACAGGAAGAGATTGCGGCTTACCGCCGTGAGCTGGAGGCTCTGAAGCAGGAGACGGCGCAGAAGAAAGAAAAGCTGGAAGAACAGCGTGACCGCATTTTACGAGAAGCGAATGAAAAAGCACATGCGATTCTAGCAGATGCCAAAGAGACAGCAGATGAGACAATGCGTAACTTTCATAAGTTTGGAAAGGCCAATGTTTCGGCAACGGAGATGGAAAAAGAGCGTGAGCGCCTGAGAAAGAAGATGGAGAAGACACGCGAGGGCATGACAGAGGAAGTGAAGAAGCCGAAGAAGCAGTATAAGCCATCTGATTTTAAATTAGGCGAGACGGTTAAAGTTCTGAGCATGAATCTGACCGGAACAGTGCATTCACTGCCAGATACAAAAGGCAACCTTATGGTTCAGATGGGAATTCTTAGCTCAAAAGTACACATTTCTGATCTGGAGATTGTTGATGAGAAGCCGGCATATCTGAAAAAGACTGCTGCAAGAACAAGCAAGGGTAAGGTGAAGATGGGCAAATCTTTGTCCGTAAGCCCGGAAATCAATCTGCTTGGAAAGACCGTTGACGAGGCGGTCGCAGAGCTGGATAAATATTTGGACGATGCGTCTCTGGCACATTTGACAAGTGTGCGCGTGGTACACGGAAAAGGAACCGGAGCTTTAAGAGCGGGCATCCACCAATATCTGAAACGTCAGAAACATGTGAAATCTTACAGATTAGGAGCATTTGGCGAAGGAGATGCCGGAGTGACGATTGTAGAACTGAAATAATTCAAAAATCAGGGAGAATAAATAATGGTTAATAAACAGAAAATTTTGATCGTGGATGACGATGAGGCAATTGCAGAGCTTGTATCTTTGTATCTTGCAAAAGAATGTTTTGACACGATGATGGTTCATGACGGGGAGAAGGCGCTTGTAGCATTCGACACCTATCACCCGAATCTGGTACTTTTAGATTTGATGCTTCCGGGTATTGACGGGTATCAGGTCTGTCGCGAGATCCGTGCGCGGGCAAATACACCGATTATCATGCTTTCCGCAAAAGGGGAGGTTTTTGATAAAGTACTTGGTCTGGAGCTTGGAGCCGATGATTATATTATGAAGCCATTTGATTCAAAAGAGCTTGTGGCGCGCGTAAAAGCAGTGCTCCGCCGTTATCAGGCAGTGCCGAAACCAGAGGTTCCTGCAGTAGATAAGGGAAAATGTGTGGAATACCCGGGAATCGAGATCAATCTGACGAATTATTCTGTTCTGGTCGATGGGCAGAATGTGGAGATGCCGCCGAAAGAGCTGGAGCTTCTTTACTTCCTGGCATCTTCGCCAAATCAGGTGTTTACAAGAGAGCAGCTTTTGGATCAAATCTGGGGATATGAGTATATTGGAGATACCCGTACTGTTGATGTGCATATTAAGCGTTTGCGCGAGAAGATCAAAGATCATAATGGCTGGAAACTTGCCACCGTATGGGGCATTGGATACAAGTTTGAAGTAAAGTAACAGATCAGGAAACCACATAGAAGAGGCATTGTATGAAAAGTACATTGTATTTAAAATTTATCATCATATATATGATTTTCGGGTTCATGAGTTTGTTCACAGTAGCAACGCTTACAAGAACATTGACAGAAGAACCTCTTGAACGGAATCTGGCTTCGGATGTTTATCAGGAAGCGAACCTGGTGGCAAATGAGTATCTGCCACATTATTTCCTTGGACAGATGGATGAAAGTGCTGTCCATACACAACTTGTTGGAATGGAAGCGCATCTGGACGGGGCAGTCTGGTTCGTAGACCGGGAAGGTAATATGATCACTTCCGCACATTCCGACGGATATCCGACAGCACCGACTGCGATTGAAGATTTTAACCCGGCAGAAATTGGCAGCGCAAAGTATGAAGTCGGAACATATCACGATTATTTTAAAGAAGATATGATCACAGTCATTGCACCGGTTGTACATGGATATTCCACACAAGGGTATCTGCTGATACACAAAAGCATGACTCAGATTGGACAATTACAGATTACGTTAATGAATGCAGCGTATATCACACTTGCAGTCATCTATCTGTTGTCATTTTCCATTTTGCTTGGAATTCAGTTTATCGTGTACAGACCGCTCTGCAAGATAACCGAGGCAGCGAAACAATATGCGTCCGGTAATCTGGACTATGAGATTCCTGTGAACACAGAAGATGAGATTGGTTATCTGTCAGCATCGCTGAACTTCATGTCTTCCCAGCTTCGGGATATGGAGGATTATCAGAAGAAATTTGTGGCAAATGTGTCACATGATTTCCGCTCTCCTTTAACATCGATCAAAGGGTATGTAGAGGCAATTGCAGATGGGACAATCCCGCCGGAAATGCAGGGAAAATATCTGAATATCATTTTATTTGAGACAGAGAGACTGACCGATCTGACCAAGGATCTCCTTACGTTGAATGAATTCGATACGAAGAATTTATTACTGGATAAAGTTCCATTTGACCTTCATGAAATGATTAAAAATGTGGCAGCCTCCTTTGAGGGACGTTGCACGCAGAAAAAGATTTCTATTGAGCTGGTCTTTGCCAGAAAGCATTTGAAAGTAGTAGCGGATAAGCGAAAGATTCAGCAAGTGCTCTACAATTTGCTTGATAATGCGATCAAATTCAGTGATCAGGATTCAATCATTACGATTGAAACGACCGAACGTGGGGATAAGATCTACACGTCGGTCAAAGATTATGGAATTGGAATTCCGAGAAATGCACTGAATAAGATCTGGGAGAGATTTTATAAATCCGATCTGTCCCGTGGAAAAGATAAAAAAGGAACTGGCCTTGGGCTTGCAATTGTCAAAGAGGCGATACAGGCTCACGGTGAAAATATTAATGTAGTCAGTACAGAAGGTGTCGGTACCGAGTTCATTTTCTCGTTGCCGAAGGCAGAGGGATAAGGTATACTGTAAATATCTTCTTTGTTGAATATAAGGTTTGTAAAGGAGCCTGCGTGTACGCATGAAAGATGAGAAAGAACCATTAGAGCAAAAGCAGAACTCGGAAGAAGAGGAGTATTCTTTTTTACAGGAAATCATTAAAGATGAGGCAGGAGATCAGGCGAAGTGGAAACACGACGTCCTTAGAAGGATTCAGTTAGGATTAATATTCGGACTGGTGGCCTGCTTTACTTTTTTTGCGTGCAAACCGTGGGTGGAGAAGAGATTTGAAGAAAATCCGACGGAAGTAACAATTCCACAGGACGAACAGCAGGAAGAAAATCAGACACAGCAGGAAGAGGAACAAGTCCAGGAACAAAAAACCGTTCTGACAACAGAAACCTATCAGGAAATGCTGAATAATCTGAAGCAGGTGTCAGGAGAAGTGAGAAAAAGTGTTGTAGAGATTCAGGGCGCTGTTACAGAAGAGGAATTTTCGAAAGATCAGGAAGATAAGGAAAAGAGTATTTCCGGAATGATCGTGGCAGATAATGGTCAGGAACTTCTGATTCTCGCAGGAGAGCTTCCGGTAAAAGAAGCGAAGATCATCCGTGTTACATTTTCCGGAGACAGTCAGTGCGATGCCATCTTGAAGAGCCGGGATGCAGGGCTGGGACTGTGTGTTTATGCAGTTCAGAGAAAGAATATTGCGGATGATGTATGGGCACAGATTGAGACAGCGACACTTGGCGGCTCAAAAGTTGTGTCCGAAGGCGATACAGTTATTGCTGTCGGGAAATTGTATGGCTGTGATACGATTGCCGGATATGGTGTGATCGAGTCTGGCGAAAATTATCTGGATAAGGCAGATGGACAGTATCAGACCATTTATACGGATGTGGCAGGAGATATTTCCGGAAGCGGAGTTCTTGTGAATATCCGTGGAGAGGTGATTGGAATTATCAACACTTCTGTCAGAACAGATGATCAGACAAATAAGATTTCCGGATATGGAATTTCTGATATCAAAGATGTGATAGAATTACTTTCTAATGGGAAAAATGTACCATATCTTGGAGTGTCCGGTGTAGAGGTAAGCAGCGAGATGCAGGGACAGGGAATTCCACAAGGTGTTTATGTGAAAGAAGTCGATGCAGGATCTCCGGCTATGGCAGCAGGAATTCAGAGTGGTGATATCATTACCAATATTGCAGATACAGATATCATCAATCTTCTTGGTTATCATAATACGCTTATGAAGCAAAATGTGGGAGATAAAATTCTTGTTCGTGGAAAACGTCAGGGAACCGGAGGAGAATATGTGGATATTGACTTTGGAGTCACAGTTGGGTATAAACAGTAAGGAATACTATGCGAAACTATGATGGTGTGTTGCAACAATAACAGAAAATAGTGAACAAATGTCAGCGGAAGCTGACTGATATAAAATTAAGAAAAGAAAGGCACGAATTATGAGATATATTGATACTCTTGTAGAAGGAGAAACAATTCGAAATATATATTTATGTAAAGGAAAGAGATCCGCAGAGACGCGGAATGGAAAGCCGTATGACAATCTGATACTTCAGGATAAGACAGGAACTCTGGACGGAAAAGTCTGGGATCCGAATTCCAATGGAATTGCTGATTATGATGAGAAAGATTTCATTGAAGTATTCGGAGATGTCATCAGTTATAATAACAATCTTCAATTGAACATCCGCCAGATCAGAAAAGCACAGGAAGGCGAATACATACCTGCAGATTATATGCCTTCGACAGAAAAAAGCGTAGATGGGATGTACGAAGAACTGCTTTCCTACGGAAGACAGATCAGCAATCCGTATCTGCGTGGAGTGATCGAGTATTATTTTGAAAAAGACGAGAAATTCATTCGCACATTTAAAGGACATTCCGCAGCAAAGAGTGTACACCACGGATTTGCCGGAGGACTCTTGGAGCACACATTGAGTGTTGTGAAATTCTGCGAGTATATGGTTGGACAGTATGATATTCTCAACAAAGACCTGCTTTACACAGCAGCTATGTGCCACGATATCGGAAAGACAATTGAGTTGTCACCATTCCCGGAAAATGATTACACAGACGATGGACAGCTTCTTGGTCATATCATTATCGGAATCGAGATGATCGATGATGCAATCCGCGAGATTCCAGAATTCCCAAAACAGCTTGCAAGTGAGCTGAAACACTGCATCGTGGCACACCACGGAGAGTTAGAATACGGTTCCCCGAAAAAACCGGCACTGGCAGAAGCCATGGCACTAAATCTTGCCGACAACGCAGACGCCAAGATGCAGACATTAAAAGAAATATTCAAAGACAAAAAAGCCGGAGAGTGGCTTGGATATAACAGATTGTTCGAGTCAAACTTAAGAAAAACAACAATATAGTAATGTAATGGGGACGTAGCAAAACGTAAAAATACTACGTCCCCACCAGTGATTAAGGGTGTCCCTTTTTGTAAAAAGGGGTGCCCCAATTCTTATTATGAGGTATGAATATGCAGAAAAATGATTTGGTTACAGTGGCAATTGAAGATATTGGTGTCGGGGGAGAAGGCATTGGTAAAGTAGATGGGTATACTTTATTTATAAAAGATGCGATTATCGGTGATGTGGTTGAAGCCAAGATTGTGAAGGCAAAGAAGAACTACGGTTATGCAAGACTTATGAATATTGTTACGCCGTCTGAAAATCGTGTAGAAAAGCCAGCGTGTCCGATGGCGAGAAGATGTGGTGGCTGTCAGATTCAGGAGATGAAGTATGGAGCCCAGCTTGCATTTAAAGAAGGAAAAGTCCGTGGTAATCTGGAACGGATCGGAGAAGTTCCGACAGAACTTCTTGACAAAATTATGCAGCCTATTGTTGGCATGGAAGAGCCATTTCATTATCGAAATAAAGCACAGTTTCCAATTGGAACAGATAAAGAAGGACACATTATTACTGGATTTTACGCAGGAAGAACACACAGCATCATTCCGAATACAGACTGTGCGTTGGGCGTAGCGGTCAATCAGAAAATTCTCGAGATTATTCTGCGTTTTATGGAGAATAATCACATTTCTGCATACGACGAGGAGAAGCATAAAGGACTGGTGCGTCATGTGTTGATCCGTTATGGATTCAAAACTGATGAAATTATGGTCTGCCTTGTGATTAATGGGGAAAAACTGCCACACGCAGAAAAACTTGTGGATAAATTATGTAAAATCTCAGGAATGACAAGCATCACAATCAGTGTGAACAAGGCAAAAACCAATGTCATCATGGGAAATGAAATAAAACTGCTCTGGGGGCAGACGTATATCACGGATTATATTGGAAATGTAAAATATCAGATTTCCCCGCTTTCATTTTACCAGGTCAATCCGGTACAAACTGAGAAATTGTATGGACTGGCGCTTGATTATGCAGATTTAAATGGAAATGAGACGGTGTGGGATCTCTACTGTGGAATCGGAACCATTTCCCTGTTCCTTGCTCAGAAAGCAAAGCAGGTATATGGAGTAGAAATCGTACCGCAGGCCATTGATGATGCAAGGAATAATGCGAAGATCAATGATATTACGAATGCGGAATTCTATGTAGGAAAGGCAGAGGAAGTTCTGCCGGAATATTACCGTGAATATCAGGAGAGCCACGGTGGCGAAACGGCTCACGCAGATGTAATTGTTGTAGATCCGCCACGCAAAGGCTGCGAGGAATCATTGCTACAGACCATTGTAGACATGCAGCCAGAAAAAGTTGTATATGTTAGCTGCGACAGCGCCACACTGGCAAGAGATGTTAAGTTCCTAAGAGAAAATGGATATGAACTTAAAAAAATCACGCCAGTTGATCAATTCCCGAACACCGTGCATGTGGAAACTGTGTGCCTCTTGAGCAAACGAAAACCAGATACCACGGTAAAACTCAGCGTGGATATGGATGATTACTACCGTATTATAAGTGGTAAAGATGCAGAATAATGATTTTGTCATAGTGGCTGTGTTGAATTTCTATTCTTTAAATTGTTTACATTGATAATGTATCTGATTTTGGAGGAAAATTAATTTATGGACAAAGAAAAGCAGATATGATTATTTATACGACAGAGGATGGTCTGACGAAAGTTGAAACTACTTTTGATGGTGATACCGTCTGGTTGTCCATTGATCAGATGGCAGAATTGTTTCAGAGAGATCGTAGTGTGATTGGAAAACATGTCAGAAATATTTTTAAAGAGGGAGAGTTAGAAAAAGAGTCAGTGTGGGCAAAATTTGCCTACACTGCTTCTGATGGAAAAGTTTACAATGTAGACTATTACAATCTTGATGTTATTATTTCTGTTGGCTATCGTGTAAAATCAAAACGAGGAACACAGTTCAGAATCTGGGCAACTGGGATTTTAAAAGAATACATGAGAAAAGGTTTTGCACTTGGTGATGATCGTTTGAAAAATCTGGGTGGCGGTGGATATTTCAAGGAATTGTTGGATAGAATCCGTGATATTCGCGCATCCGAGAAAGTATTTTATCGTCAGGTCCTGGAAATTTATGCAACGAGCATAGATTATGATCCGAAAGCGGAAATATCCATTACATTTTTCAAAAAAGTGCAAAACAAAATTCATTACGCAATTCATGGACAAACTGCAGCAGAAGTAATCTATAACAGAGCAGATGCAGAAAAAGAATTTATGGGACTTATTACTTTTAAAGGTAATCAGCCAATCTTAAAGGAAGCAGTAGTTGTAAAGAATTATTTATCTGAAAAAGAATTGCGTGCAATGGGACAGCTGGTATCTGGATACCTTGATTTTGCAGAATGTCAGGCAGAACGCGAACAGGCTATGACAATGAGAGACTGGGCCGAACATTTAGATAGGATTCTGACAATGAGCGGTGAACAGCTTTTGCAGGGGAATGGAAGTATATCACACAAGCAGGCTGTTGATAAAGCAATAAGCCCGAAAGGGCTTGGTGAGTAAATGATGTTGCGGTTGGCGAATCTATTTCGATGAGTCTTTAGACTCCAGTGCCGGTAACAGACCCTTATAGGGTAAAAGCAAACCAAAGCGGGTGGTCATGACTTTTTGGATATCCACTATTGACAATTAATGGATATCCACATATTATATATTTAATGGATATCCGTTAATGTGGTAATGGAGGTGTTAAATATGGCAGGAAGACCACCAAAAGATAATAGTAGAGACAAACAATATAGAGTTCGTTTAAATGAATCTGAGGATAAGATTCTGCAATATGTAAGTGAAACAACTGGAAAACAAAAATCTGAGATATTCAGGAATGCACTTGAAGATTATTACAATAAGGTGCGTGTGCAGGAAGCAATTCAAGCAGATGAAGAATTTGATGATTGGGATACGGGCCATATCAGTTTGAAGAGAGTAATAGATTGCCCATATTGCGGTGCTGCAAATAAGTGTGATTTCGAAGAAGATTGTGAATCATGGAGTGAAGAAAGACAAATGGGAGAAGAGATAACTTACCATTTTGAGTGGGATTGGTACGAATGCAGTATTTGTGGTAAGAAAATGCGTATTTATGGGGATATCTGTGAATATCCAGTTGGTGCCTACAATTATGAAGATATAACTGTTGAAGAAGTAGAAGAATAGGTCTGGAGGTAAAAGATGAAGGACATTGATTTTGAATCTATAAATACTATTGAAGATATCAAAAACTACGGTTCAGAAAAAGAGTGGATCGATTTGCTTAATGGTATCGTCGCTCCTATGAAAGTCAATATTCGTTCATTTCAGGATGTTTTAAGTATTGTCGAATTATTAAAAAGTAAGTGGGCGCCAATGATGCAGGGGTGTTTTGTAAGTAAAAAAGCTGAGTATATTTTTTATCTTACTAAACTAGAAGGCAAACAGAGAAATAAGTTACTTGGTATTTCAGATGAAATGTATGAGAATAAAGAACTTGCGAAATCATGGTATAAGAATATTGCTAAGTCAGTTCATCCAGATTCGAATAATGGGGATGAAAGTAAGGCTTTCTTAGTACTGAAGGAATTATACGATAACATGGTTGATGATTGTGAGGAGTGATTTCATGGTAGAAAAAAAGAATGAAATCTCGATTCGAAAAGCAAGCAATATAGAAATCAAATTTCCAGAGAATAAAGAACTAACAGAAGAGGAACAGAGAACTACTCGTGACGCTATTAAGACAGGCGGAATCGTTGACGACAAAGGCAAAGCGTATATTAATAAAACAAAACTAACATCGTTATTTTGTACTGATAAGTCGGCGGTAAATAAGTTTTATGGCGACCTTGAGGAGGAGGATAAATTTGTAAATGGTTCATCCAAATATGCATCTGTACCAGCGTGTGTGAAGGAAACTACAAAGCGATTAGAACAGAATAGACCTCAGTTAGAAAGATCAAGATTGAAAGATTCGAGAGACTGTATGAATGCATTTATTGATTCTCCAGAGCTTGAGAAAGAGCGAACGATTGCGTCTGATAGAATAAAGAAAGAACTGCCCAATATAACAAAAAAGAAAATAAAAAGTGAAAATATTACGTGTGATCAGCTCACAGGTGAGCCCTTTGAAAATGATGCAGAAGGTCATCATAAGGTTAGAAAAGCCGATGATCCTGATAAAGCACTTGATTTGGATAATATAGTAGTGACCAAAAAGAAGAATCATCAGACAATTCATTCCGAAGGTGCGAATGATCCTGAAAAACTGAAAGTGTTGGCAGAAAAGAAAGGATGGAGTAAAGGAACTGTTGAGAACGATTTACCAAATGCATATGGATGAATTGCTGCCAGAAATATTAATTTCTATTAGAAATAGCTTTCAAAATGCAAAATCTGAGGTAAATAAATTTAAAAAATCAATAAGAGAACAAGAAGCAATAGTACAGTTGATTATCCTTAAATCCTTTATTACATATAGTGATAAAATTAAACAGGATCAAGAACTTATTGAAGCATATGAAGATATACTTGAAATATTGATCAATTTAAATTATGAGCAGGCGGCTGTTATTTTGGATGAGTTTAGGATTCATTAATGGATGCAGGTTATTATTCATCTGAAATAAATATAATAAGAGATGCATGTTCGCTAAATGATATTTGTGGATGGTATCGTCAAGGTTAGATTTTGTGGGAAAGTGGTAATACAGTTGAGACTGTGGTAGGACTACACAGAAAGGATATATAGAAATCCTTGAATTTACGCACTTTGCAGAGTTTTTCAGCT
>OLPY01000664.1_pt1 | contig 27725 bp, 30 predicted proteins | sample 1672481 | NCBI WGS metagenome assembly OLPY01 (sample SAMEA3136691, study PRJEB25190) | human gut metagenome | biome: human gut; feature: human-associated habitat; material: faeces | place: Austria | collected 2013 | reverse complement strand
CCATCCGCCCCATTTTTAAATGAAAAAACAGAAGTTATTTCCGAGACTACTGAAAAGGCTATTGGTTTCAGTGGATTTTTCAGTCGTTTCGGACTTCTGTAAAATTAAAACGCAAGAAATAAAGGAGAAAAGATATGTACAAAAGTTATTCTATGGAATTAGCCGGAAGAACACTGACTGTAGATATTGGTCGTGTTGCAAAACAGGCTAACGGCGCAGCTCTGATGCATTATGGTGATACAACTGTGCTTTCTACTGCAACAGCATCCAAGGAGCCAAGAGAAGGAATCGATTTCTTCCCTCTGAGTGTTGAGTATGAAGAAAAAATGTACGCAGTAGGCAAGATTCCAGGAGGATTCAATAAAAGAGAAGGTAAGGCAAGCGAGCACGCAATTTTGACATCCCGTGTTATCGACCGTCCGATGCGTCCGCTGTTTCCGAAGGATTACAGAAACGATGTGACACTGGTAAACATGGTTATGTCTGTGGATCCTGAGTGTAATCCGGAGATCCCGGCTATGCTTGGTTCCTCTATCGCAACCTGTATTTCTGATATCCCGTTTGATGGTCCTTGTGCTACCACACAGGTTGGCCTGATTGACGGAGAGTTCATCATCAACCCGTCTCTGGCTCAGAAGGAACTTTCTGATCTTCAGCTGACAGTTGCTTCCACAAGAGAGAAAGTTATCATGATCGAGGCCGGAGCAAACGAAGTACCGGAAGATCTGATGATTGAAGCAATCTACAAGGCACATGATGTGAACCAGGAAATTATCCGTTTTATCGACAAGATTGTCGCAGAGTGCGGCAAGGAGAAGCATCTCTACGCTTCCTGTGCAGTACCGGAAGAACTGTTTGAGGCAATTCGCAAGATCGTGCCGTCAGAGGAAATGGAAGAGGCAGTCTTCACAGATGATAAACAGACAAGAGAAGAAAATATCCGTGAGATTACAGCAAGACTTCAGGATGCGTTTGCTGACAATGAAGAGTGGCTTGCTGTTCTCGGAGAAGCAGTATATCAGTACCAGAAAAAGACTGTTCGTAAGATGATTTTAAGAGATCACAAACGTCCGGATGGCCGTCAGATCACACAGATCCGCCCGCTGGCAGCAGAAGTGGATATCATCCCGCGTGTTCATGGTTCTGCTATGTTCACACGTGGACAGACACAGATCTGCACCATGACAACTCTGGCTCCGCTTTCAGAGGCACAGAGAATTGACGGACTTGATGAGTTTGAAACATCCAAGAGATATATGCATCATTACAACTTCCCGTCCTACTCTGTAGGTGAGACAAAACCGTCCAGAGGACCGGGACGTCGTGAGATCGGACATGGAGCACTGGCAGAACGTGCACTTGTTCCGGTACTCCCGTCAGCAGAAGAGTTCCCATATGCGATCCGTACAGTATCTGAGACATTTGAATCCAACGGTTCTACTTCTCAGGCAAGTATCTGTGCATCCACCATGTCTCTTATGGCAGCAGGTGTACCGATCCGTAAACCGGTTGCAGGTATCTCCTGTGGTCTTGTTACAGGAGCAACAGATGACGATTACATCGTACTGACAGATATCCAGGGACTGGAAGACTTCTTTGGAGATATGGACTTCAAGGTTGCAGGTACACATGATGGTATCACAGCGATCCAGATGGACATCAAGATCCACGGCCTGACAAGACAGATCGTAGAAGAAGCAATCCGCAGAACAAAAGAAGCAAGAGAATATATCCTTACAGAGGTTATGGAGAAATGCATCGCAGAGCCGCGTACTCAGGTAAATAAATATGCACCGAAGATCATTCAGCTTCAGATCGATCCTCAGAAGATCGGAGATGTTGTTGGTCAGAGAGGCAAGACTATCAATGCTATCATCGAGCGTACAGGTGTTCAGATCGATATCACAGATGAAGGTTCTGTATCTATCTGCGGCGTTGACCAGCACGGAATGGACGAAGCAAGAAAGATGATCAAAACCATCGCAACTGATTTCGAGGCAGGTCAGATTTTTGAAGGTACAGTTGTAAGCATCAAGGATTTCGGTGCCTTTGTTGAGTTTGCTCCTGGCAAAGAGGGAATGGTTCATATTTCCAAGATCAGTGATCACAGAATCGACAAAGTAGAAGATGTTCTTACTCTTGGCGACAAGGTAAAAGTAATCTGCCTTGGCAAAGACAAGATGGGAAGAATGAGTTTCAGTATTAAGGATGTACCGGAAGAAGCATAAAAATGAGATATCATAATATAACCAAGGATGATATGCTGAATGGAGACGGACTTCGGGTGGTACTCTGGGTTGCCGGATGCAATCACTGCTGCCGGGAGTGCCAGAATCCCATCACCTGGGATCCAAATGGCGGACTTCCGTTTACAGAAGCAGAGGAGAGGGAGATTTTTGCCGAACTGGATAAGGAGTATGTAAGCGGTATTACTTTTTCAGGAGGAGATCCTCTTCATCCGTCCAATATTTCAGCAGTAACAGCCCTTGCACGTAAAATCAAAGAAAAATATCCGAACAAAACCATCTGGCTTTATACAGGCTCCCTCTGGGAAGAAATCCAGCATGAAGAAATCCTTCACTATCTGGATGTACTTGTAGACGGAGAGTTCCAGGTAGATAAACTGGATGTCGGATTGAAATGGAAGGGATCTTCCAATCAGCGTGTGATTGATGTTCCGTCTACTCTTTGTGAACACAGGATCGTTCTTCATGCCGAATAAATGAGAAATCCAGGAGGACAAAATGAAAAGAATTGCAAAATTTCACAAAGTAAGTGCAGAGCGTTTTATGGCGGACTGGAAAGATACTTTTCCGGAGACAGCAGAGGAAACGATTGCCGACATTTATAATAAAATCAAGCTTCCGGTAAGAGCAACAGCAGGAAGTGCAGGATATGATTTCTTTTCACCTGTGGACATTACACTGAATCCGGGCGAGACCGTCAAGATTCCGACCGGGATCCGTGTGGAGATGGAGCAGGACTGGGTCCTGAAATGTTATCCGAGGAGTGGACTGGGCTTCAAATATCGTCTGCAGCTCAATAATACGGTTGGGATCATTGACAGTGATTATTTTTATTCTGACAATGAAGGACATATTTTCTCGAAGATCACCAACGACAGCAATGAGAGCAAGTCTGTAAGCATTCAGGCCGGAACAGGCTTTATGCAGGGGATTTTTGTAGAATATGGAATTACAGTAGACGATGATGCACAGGGCATCCGTAATGGCGGCTTTGGAAGCACTACGCAGAAATAAAATACAGTAAATATAAAAGCGGAGTTCCCGGACTTTAGTGTTCCGGATACTCCGCTTGTTTTGTGCTGTGAAATATGTGCTGTGAAATAGTAAATGAATATCAGTAACTGCGAATAAGAATTATTCCAGTGTTTCGCCTTCTTCTGCTCTGCGGGCATTGTCAAGTACAATATCAAATGCTGTGGCTGCTGCCTGGTACTCCGCGTCATCCTCGATGTTGGCAAGCATCGGATCGCCGTTCTCTGTACGGGAGAAACGATAGAGATAAACCTCTCCGCTCTGATTCTGGCCGTTCTCGTCCAGCGGAAGAAGTGCAATGTATTCCTGCTCATCTATCGGGAAGACTGTAAGGATCGCACATTCGACCTCTGTATCATCCTCCAGTGTCAGTGAAATTGTGCTGTGACCTTCTTCAGGGTCAGCTCCACCGCAGTTCAGTCCGCAGGTTGCACAGTCACTCGGTGCACATTTGGAATTTGTAAATTCATCACTCATAATTGAATTCCTCACTTTTGTTTTCTTTTGGTTATTTTATTTATTTTATCAGAAAACACAGGGATTTACAACGGTTGCTCTGTGCAAAAAATAAAAAAATGTATTTTAACTCACTCAGGAATCATGTATAATAAATGATATAAAAAAATGAAGGAGAAACGAAATGAAATTTGTTTCATGGAATGTAAATGGAATCAGAGCATGTCTGACCAAAGGGTTTGAAGATAGATTTCGGGAACTGGACGCAGATATTTTTTGTCTGCAGGAGACGAAATGTCAGCAGGGACAGGTCAAGATTGAACTTCCGGGCTATCATCAGTACTGGAATTATGCAAACAGGAAGGGATATTCCGGAACGGCGATCTTTACAAAGCAGGAGCCGCTTTCTGTTTTTTATGGGATAGGAATAGAAGAACATGACAAGGAAGGACGTGTGATCACTCTTGAGTTTGATCATTTTTATTTTGTAACGGTATATACGCCAAATTCTCAGACGGAACTGAAGCGTCTTTCTTATCGAATGGAGTGGGAGAGAGATTTTCTCGCATATCTTCTGAAGCTCCAGGACAAAAAGCCGGTCATCTGCTGCGGAGATCTGAATGTCGCGCATCAGGAGATCGATCTTAAGAATCCTAAGACCAACCGCAAAAACGCAGGATTTACGGATGAAGAGAGAGGCTGCTTTACGAAAGTCCTGGAAAGCGGATTTATTGATACGTTCCGCTATTTTTATCCGGATCAGGAAGGGATTTATTCCTGGTGGTCCTATCGTTTCAGAGCCCGTGAGAAGAATTCAGGATGGAGAATCGACTACTTCCTGGTATCACCTGCCCTCAGGGAGTATTTGAAGGATGCGGTGATCCACACGGAGATCATGGGATCGGACCATTGTCCGGTTGAGCTGGATACAGAGCAGCTCTGATCATAGAAGGCATGTATAAGGAGGAGAGAGGGATTATGTACGATCAAAGCGGGCTTTTGATACACGAAGGCAATCCGATGCTGCCTGGTGCCACAAAAGTTTCCGGGGGAATAAATTTTGCTGTGGAGGTTCCCGCTGATGAAGAAGCTTCTCTGATTCTGTATCATAAGGGAGAAGCAGAACCGGTAGAAGAGATTCCTTTTACAGAAGCAAATCGGACCGGCCGTATGTGTGCAATGATGGTGTCCGGATTTAAGCCGGAACAATATGAATATAATTTTCGAATAGATACAAAGGTATGTCAGGATCCGTATGCTTATGGCCTGACAGGAAGAGAAGCATTTGGCAAAATAACAGATAAGGAAGATGAGCACAAAATAAGATGCAGTTTTCTCAATACAAAGGGATATAACTGGATGGGAGATGCGGCACCAAAGATCCCTTATCAGGATATGCTTCTTTATAAAATCCATGTCAGGGGTTATACAAGACAGGCAAAGATCTCACCCAAAAAGAGAGGTACCTTTGCAGGTCTTACAGAAATGATTCCCTATTGGAAAGAACTGGGCATCAATGCGATTGAATTAATGCCATGTTATGAATTTATGGAAAAATCTGTGGCAGAATCTGGAAAGGTCATGATCCGGCAGAAGCATCAGAAGGGCCGGATCAATTACTGGGGATATCAGCCGGGATTTTATTTTGCACCCAAAAGCGCTTACTGTGCTACCAGGAAACCGCAAAAGGAGTTCTGCGATATGGTGAGGGCCTTTCATGAGGCTGGAATAGAATGTATTATGGAAATGTATTTCCCGGCAGATACCGCACCGATGAAAGCCCTTTATGCATTGTGGTTCTGGAAAAAATACTATCATGTGGATGGTTTCCATCTGGTAGGAGATGGTGTCCCGAAGGAACTGATCGAGAGAGATCCGTTCCTGTATGGAGTCAAAAAAATGTTTTCTGATATTTCCGGACAGCCCGACAAAGAGAATATGCTGGCAGAGTACAACAGAGGATTTATGCAGGATATGCGTCGCCTTCTCAAGAGTGACGAGGGGATGATCGCCGGAGCACAGTTTCATATTAAGAGAAACACAGGAGATTTCGGAACGATCAATTACATGGCGAGTCAGGATGGATTTACTCTGTATGACACCGTGACTTATAATTACCGCCATAATGAAGCGAACGGAGAAGAGAATCATGACGGCAGTGATTATAATTATTCCTGGAACTGCGGTGTAGAAGGCGCGACGAGGAAGCAGGCAATCCGCCGTCTCAGGGAGCAGCAGCTTCGAAATGCTTTTCTCATGCTGCTTTTGAGTCAGGGTACACCGATGCTTTATGGAGGAGATGAGTTCGGCAATTCACAAGGAGGAAATAATAATGCCTGGTGTCAGGATAACAGCACAGGCTGGACGGACTGGAAATCATTCAAAAAACAGGAGAAACTGTTTTCCTTTGTGAAGAAAGCGATTGAATTCCGAAAGGAGCATCCAATCCTTCATATGCCGGATGAGCTTCGAAACGTAGATTATATGGCCAAGGGATTTCCGGATATTTCCTTCCATGGAGAACGTGCGTGGTTTTTAAATATGGAAAACACCAGCCGCCTGATCGGGATCATGTACTGTGGAGATTATGCTGAGAGAGCAGACGGAACAAAAGATGACTTCCTTTATATAGGTTACAATTTTCACTGGGAGGAGAGGAAAATCGCATTGCCAAACCTTCCGGATGGAGTGACATGGAGAAAGATTGTCGACACCTCGGATCAGGAAGAAGAAAAATGGTTCCGGGAAGACAGTGTAAGTTACAAAAAAGTAATAGATATCAATCCACGTACCATTGTGGTGCTGGTGGCAAGGCAGGAGGAGGTAGAGGATGATGCATCCGTGGCTGCACTTCAAGACGATAACAAAGCATAAATTACTGGTGATGAAATATTGTTTCCGGATTGGACTGTATAAGCAGGGGCTGCTTCATGACCTTTCCAAATATACACCTGCGGAATTTCTGGTGGGCTGTAAATATTATCAGGGAACGAGAAGCCCGAACAATGCAGAGCGGGAGGACATCGGAGTTTCCACTTCGTGGCTGCACCACAAGGGCCGGAACAAGCATCATTTTGAGCACTGGGTTGATTATTCTCTTGATAAGAATCATGTGATCATGGGAGCTCAGATGCCACGTAAATATGTGGCAGAGATGGTTATGGACCGGATTAGTGCTTCGCGGAATTATCTGGGAGATGCCTATACAAACAGCCAGCCACTGGAATATTTCATGAAGAGCAAAGAAGACCTCTGGTTTATTCATCCACAGACCAAGAAAGAACTGGAAGCGCTTCTTCGCATTCTGAATGACCATGGTGAAGAAAAACTTCTCCACTATATCAAATACAGATATCTTAAGGGAGAAACAAGAAAAATCAAATATTGAGATATAGCAGGAATTAGAGTTTAAAAAGCCTTTTTTTCATCGAAACAGATTGAAATTCGATGAGGAGAGGGCTTTTTTTATTATAATAAACAGTATATAACAGTTGACAACAGTACTATACTGTTCTATACTGTTTATAGAAGGAGGGATGAGGTTGAATCTTATTATAAACCATACTTCCATGGAACCGATCTACGAGCAGATCATGGCACAGATCAAGGCAGAAGTGATCGAAGGGACGCTGACTGCAGGGGATGCACTTCCCTCGGTGCGTGCACTGTCCAGAGAACTGAAGATCAGTGCTCTTACAGTAAAAAAAGCCTACGACAGTCTGGAAGCAGAAGGACTGGTCGTGACTGTCCATGGGAAGGGAAGTTTTATCGCAAATACAAATCAGGAACTTTTGATGGAGGAGCGGCGCAAGGAACTGGAGAAGGAGCTGGAAGCCGCCATCCGTAAGGCACGTGCCGGAGGACTGACGGCGAAGGAGATCCGTGAGTCGTTTGAGATCATAATGGAGGATGAGATATGTTAGTGCAGCTGGAGCATGTAAGAAAGAAATATGGCAGTTTTACACTGGAATTGAATATGCAGATCCCTGAGGATCGGATCATCGGGCTGATCGGGGCAAACGGAGCCGGTAAGAGTACGACATTCAAGCTGATGCTCGGGCTTATCCGCCCGGATCAGGGAAGCGTGGAAGTGTTTGGCAGAAATGCTGAAGACCTTGGCGCAGAGCAGAAACAGGAGATTGGCACAGTGTTTTCAGACAGTGGATTTTCGGAATATCTGAAAGTGAATCAGCTTATTCCGGTTATGAAGCGGTTTTACCCGGACTTCAGGGAAGAAGAGTTCGCTGAAAGATGTGAGAAATTTCAGATTCCACGGAACAAACAGATCAGAGATTTCTCTACCGGAATGAAAGCAAAGCTGAATGTGCTCCTTGCACTCAGCCATGGCAGCAGATTGCTGCTTCTGGATGAGCCGACAGCGGGGCTGGATGTGGTTGCCAGAGAAGAAATCCTTGATCTTCTGCGGGAATATATGGAGATCCCGGGGCGTTCCATCGTGGTCAGTTCCCATATTTCCGGGGATCTGGAGCATTTCTGCGATGACCTGTATATGATCCATGAAGGGGAAATTGTTCTTCATGAGGAGACGGACCGTATTCTTGAGGAATATGGATTTCTCAAAGTGACAGAGCAGGAATACGAGGCACTTGATAAAGAATATCTTCTGCGTGTGAGGAAGGAGCCGTTTGGATACAGCTGCCTGACAGACCAGAAGCACTATTATCTGGAAAACTACCCGGAGATCGTAGTTGAGAAAGGTAGTGTGGATGAGGTGATCACCATGCTGGTGAAAGGAGAGACATTATGAGTGGATTGTTAGCGAAAGATATGGAACTGCTCAAAATAAATATGAAGACATATCTGGCTGTTTTCCTGATCGGATTTATGTATCTGATCGTACAGAAGAATGGAAGCACTTTCTTTGTGTCCTATTCGATTTTTGTAAGTATTGGTGTCTCTGTCGGAACGATTTCCTATGATGCTTATCACCATGGAATGAATTATCTGATGACCCTTCCTGTTACCAGAAAACAGTATGTATGGTCGAAATATCTGCTTGGTTTCTGCTTTGCAGCAGTGACAGGTGTGGCTGCTCTGCTCATTGGGATATTGAAAGTTCAGGTTACCGGAAATCAGGAAATGCAGGACCTTCTGATCAGCGCAGGTGTCTCAATGATCCTTGCAGGGATGATTCTTTGCGGAACGATTCCACTGCGGTTAAAGTACGAAGCGGAGAAAAGCAGAATCATCATGGTAGCGGCAGCAGCGGCACTTTTTTTGCTGGTGGCGGTATGCAGGGAAGGGTACAATATATATAAGAAAGGTTTTGTGAGAGGTTTTGAGTTTCTGGAAAGAATTTCCGGATGGCAGACAGCATGTCTGCTGATCGTATTGCTGATGATCTGCACGGCAGTATCTGTAAAAGCCAGCGAGCGGATCATGGAAAGGAAAGAGTTCTGATTAGGCTGCTGTGAACGGAGTAAACAGTAACAAAACAATAAAACTAATCCCCCTCTTAAAATAATTAACTGGAATATTTCTTCCAAATACGTTATCCTGTAAAAAGAGAAAATATATATGCAGGCAGGAGGAGCATTTTATGGAGAAAAACCAGATTTTTATAAAAAGTGGAACAGAATACAAAAAGATCACCAAAGAACTTCTGGCAGAGAGTAATCTGGCAGAGCTGATCGGTGACCGTGACAAAATGGTTGGTATCAAGCCAAACATGGTTTCGGCATCGGCTCCGTCCAATGGTGCCACGACACATACAGAGATCATTGCCGGAATCCTGGAATATCTGAAGGAGAATGGCTTCCGCAAAATGATGATCCTGGAAGGCTCCTGGGTAGGGGATCGTACCTCAGATGTATTTGAGGTGTGCGGTTATCAGCAGATATGTGATGGCTATGATGTGGAATTTCATGATACCCAGAAGGACAAAAGCTTTACAAAAGACTGCAGAGGACTGGAACTCAAGATTTGCAGCAGTGTAAAAGAGGTGGACTTCCTGATTAATGTGCCGGTTATGAAGGGACACTGTCAGACAAAGATCACCTGTGCACTTAAGAATATGAAAGGACTGATCCCAAACACAGAGAAACGTCATTTCCATTCGATGGGTCTTCACAAGCCGATCGCACATTTAAACACAGGAATCCATCAGGACTTTATCGTAGTTGACAATATCTGTGGAGACCTGGATTTTGAAGACGGTGGAAATCCGGTAGTCATGAACTGTATCTGGACAGCACTGGATCCGGTACTTGTGGATGCTTATGTCTGTCAGCAGCTTCATTACAGAGTTTCCGATGTTCCGTATGTGAAGCTTGCCGGAGAGCTTGGAGTCGGATGTTCTGATATTTCAAAAGCAGATATCCGCATACTGGGTGAAGATGTTCAGCAAAATATTCCGAGACGACGCAAGGTAGTAGAGGTGGCTGATGCGGTAGAGGAAGTGGATTCCTGCAGTGCCTGCTATGGATATCTGATCCCGGCACTGGATATGCTGAAGCAGGAAGGACTTCTCGAAAAACTTCATGAAAAAATCTGTATCGGACAGGGATACAGAGGTAAGAGCGGAGAATTGGGAGTCGGACATTGTACCAGAAACTTCAGACATCATGCAGAAGGCTGTCCGCCGACAGAAAACCAGATCTATGAATTTTTAAAAGAATATATTTCCAGATAAAATGCGTGGGGGAATGATAATACATTCCCCCACGTTTATCGTTCGTATGCTTCTTTCAGGATTTTTACGATTTCTTCCGTAGTAAATCTGCTGCTGTCAATGCAAAGATCATACTGTCCCATATCCAGCCAATTCTCATCGGTAAAGAATTCGTAATAAGCCTTACGTTCCTTATCCATTCGCTTAACCAGCTTCCGGGCACTTTTTTCTTCTCTGTCAAGCCGCTCCATAATGGTCTTTACACGGGTTTCAAACGGTGCGTAGATAAACACGCTAGTCCGATCCAGGAGGATGTGATTGGCACATCTGCCGACAATCACGCAGTCCTCCTTATCCGAAAGGGAAAGGATGATATCACGCTGGAGTTCAAACAGAACATCATTCATTGGAATTGTGAGATATTCCGGGTTGATCTGAATCTCATGATTTACAGGAAAACTCCAGACACCGGGTCTCTTTTCGTCCACATCAGCGAGGTCGCCGAGAGGAATGTTTTTCTTCTTAGCGGCAATCTCGATCAGTTCTCTGTCATAAAATCCGATTCCAAGTTCTTCTGCAAGAGCCTTTCCGATAGCACGTCCACCGCTTCCGTACATTCGATTGATTGTAATGATACGTTTACTCATATAAATTCCTCCTTTCGATGGACTTTTATTTGTGAATATTATAACATAATAGTTGGAAAATATCCACAATAAAATCATAAAAAGTGAAAATATTTTATGAAAATCTGATAAGTCAGATAAATGTGACGGATTTTAAGGTTCGCTTAAGGTTAGTTCATGGGTCTTTCACAGATCTCTCAATAAGTGAACACAGTTTCCTGTTAAAGTATGTTTCAGAAACAGAGAACAGGAGAGTCGGTTACGGACAGCTTGGAGGGCAGAAATGTTTCAAAAGGGAAGAAAAGTGAAAAGATCTAAAAAAAAGAAAATCCTGAGTCTGATCATTGTTGTGGCGGTGACAGGAACATCAGGAGCGGTGGTCTGCAGGAAAGTGAGACGGCCGATGGCAGCAGCCACAGAAACAGACAACGTACAGCAGACAGAAGTAAAGAATAGAAGCACTGCGTTATGCGGGCTGATCAGCTGGAATGCATTTTGACCAAGTTACTGTGAACGGAGTGAACAGTAACAGATGAAAGAAATGGCAGATTCTGTCGAACGAAATTTGTTGACCGCAAAAACGAAGACTCTTATAATGGGAAATATAAAAATCACTTGACAGATGGGTGATTATTAAATATAATTTTCTTATAAATTACAGAAATATTACAGAAAAAATAATTTCAGAAAAAAAGAAATAATGAAATTGCAAGGATTATAAGAGTATGAAGAAATCAGAATTAACAGAAAATCAGATCCCAACGCCCGTTAAGGGTGAGAATAAGAATAACAACAGGAAGAAACTGCCGGCTTCTATGAGAGGCTTTGTTTCACTGACGGTATGTGCGGCTGCTGTTCTGACGGTTTCAGGAGGCCTCAAGATCGCAGACAGTTTTAACAGGCAGGAAAGAGTTTATGCGGCAGCAGAGAGTACAGTAAACAGTGCATATGAGGGTGCGGGTTATGAACTTCCATCTGGAATTGCAGGCGTGGCATCCGGTGTGAGCGGAACTCCGTCTGCAGGAGCAACGATCAACAGGATCGGTACTTCGTGTGAGGATGTGATTGTAGGTCAGCGTGTACAGAAGATCACCAGCCAGGCTGTTGAGATGAATGTCAGTGAATCCATGGCTACTACGATAGATAATTTTGATTCCAATGTTGTATCCTCTGCAAAGATGATGTCAGATGAGGATTATCAGAACCTTCTGCAGATCGTAGAGGCTGAGGCAGGTACAGAGGACATCAAAGGCAGGATCATGGTTGCTAATGTAATTATGAATCGTGTGAAGTACAGTGAGTTTCCGGACAACGTCACAGATGTGATCTGGGAGTACAATAATGGTGTGGCACAGTTTTCGCCGGTTGAGGATGGCCGGATTTCTGAGGTAACTGTTTCCAGGGAAACGAAGGAAGCTGTGAAGCAGGTTCTCGAAGGGGTGGATTATTCTAAGGGAGCACTGTTTTTTATTCAGAAATCAGCAGCTGCAAAGAGCAATATTTCCTGGTTTGATAAGAATCTCAAGAGATTATTTAAGCATGGTGTTCATGAGTTTTATACATATCCGGATGAGGTTCTCAGAGAAAACGCGGAGAATTAAAAGCCAGTGTCCGGGCTTGTAAAGCAGATGTCCGCAGAAGAATAACAGGGCGTACAGCTCCGAAAGAAACAGAATCTTTCGGAGCTTTTTAAATTTCCTATGGAATTTTACACGTCACCGTGGTATACTATGACAAAAATCAAAAAGATAACCAAAGAAAGGCAGGAAGAATACATGCAGGTATTATATAAGAGCACCAGAGGCAAAGGTGAAACAGTAACCGCGTCCATGGCTATTTTGAAAGGACTTTCCGAAGATGGAGGTCTGTTTGTACCGACTTCGATCCCGAAACTGGATGTTCCTGTAGAGAAACTTGCTCAGATGACATATCAGGAAACAGCCTATGAAGTTATGAGCCGTTTTCTTACAGATTTTACAGAGGAAGAGCTGAAGAACTGTATTGCAAATGCATACGATGAGAAATTTGACACAACAGAGATCGCCCCGCTTCATAAAGCAGACGGAGCTTATTATCTGGAACTGTTCCATGGTTCCACCATCGCATTTAAGGATATGGCACTGTCCATTCTTCCGCATTTGATGACAACAGCAGCAAGAAAGAATCAGGTAAAGAATGAGATCGTAATCCTGACTGCAACTTCCGGAGATACCGGTAAAGCAGCTCTTGCAGGCTTTGCAGATGTTCCTGGAACAAGAATCATTGTATTTTATCCGAAGCATGGAGTAAGTCCGATCCAGGAGAAACAGATGGTAACACAGAAGGGTGCCAACACTGCAGTCGTAGGCATCACAGGAAACTTCGATGACGCACAGACTGCTGTCAAAAAGATGTTTAACGACAAAGAACTTGCAGCAGAACTCGACGGAGCCGGATTCCAGTTTTCCTCTGCCAATTCCATCAATATCGGACGTCTGGTGCCACAGATTGTATATTATGTATATGCATATGCAAAACTGGTCAAAGACGGAACTGTCAAGGCAGGAGATGAGATCAATGTTGTAGTTCCTACAGGAAACTTTGGAAACATTCTTGCGGCATTTTATGCAAAACAGATGGGACTTCCGATCCATAAGCTGATCTGTGCTTCCAATGAGAACAAAGTTCTGTTTGATTTCTTCCGTACAGGAACCTATAACAGAAAGAGAGAGTTTATTCTTACTACTTCTCCTTCTATGGACATTCTGATCTCCAGTAATCTGGAGCGTCTGATCTATCGTCTCACAGGTGAGGATGCAGAGAAATGTGCGGAACTGATGCAGGCATTAAGCCAGGGCGGAGAGTACACCATTACAGACGAAATGAAAGCAGGTCTTTCAGATTTCTATGGCAACTACTGCAGTGAAGAAGAAACGAAAGAAGCAATCCGCAGAATTTTTGAGGATGCAGATTATGTGATCGATCCGCATACAGCAGTTGCAGCAGGAGTATATAAGAAATATACCGAGGACACCAGGGATACGACTCCGACAGTGATCGCATCCACAGCAAGCCCATACAAATTCACAAGAAGTGTTATGGCTGCAATTTCTGATAAGGGAGAGGGACTGGATGATTTTGCTCTGGCAGATGAACTGACCAGAATCTCCGGAGTCAAGATTCCGAGAGCGGTAGAAGAGATCCGTACAGCTCCGGTTCTTCACGACAGAGTTGTAGATGCACCGGATATGCCGGCAGCGGTTAAGGATATTCTTGGAATTCACTGAGATAAGACCATAGAGAAAAGGCTGTGACTTTAAGTCACAGCCTTTGTTACTTTATTTCCCGTCGGATGCTTCTGAGATCCCGGAAATATCAGGTTCAGCCATCAAAGAATAGTTGGTATAGTAAACTACAAATCCAGGTTTGGCACCACCCGGTTTTTTGACATGTTTCTTCTGAATATAGTCGATTTCGACTTTTGGTGCAGTCCGTCCTTTGGAGTAATAAGCTGCAAGGCGTCCGGCCTCTTCGAAGGTACGGTCCGGAAGTTCTCCATCCGGAGTTTTGACGATGACATGGGAACCGGCCATTTTTTTGGCATGGAACCACCAGTCATTTCCTGTTGCCTGTTTAAATGTCAGTTCATCATTCTGGAAGTTGTTTTTGCCAACAAAGATATCAAATCCGTCACTGGAAATATAGTGGAAGGGTTTGGATTTTGTCTGTGCTTTGGCACCCTTTTTGCCGGAATAATGTTTTTTGATGTAACCATACTCGGTAAGCTCTTCCTTGATCTGGCTCAGATCACTTTCTGCACGGGCAATATCGAGTGCGTTGGATATGGATTCCAGATGCTCGATCTCGGATTCGGTATCGGCAAGCTGTTCGTTCAGAGCTTCTTCCGTACGTTTGAGCTTGCCATAGCGGTCAAAATATTTTTTGGAGTTTTCCTGTGGGGTGAGAGTCGGATCCAGAGGAATGGTGATTTCTTCGTTGGTGTAATAATTCAGTGCCTTGAAAGATTTGCATCCCTCTTCCAGACCATAGCCGTAGGTGTTGATGAGTTCACCGTAGACTTTGTATTTGTCCTTTTTGGCAGTGTCTTTCATCTGTTTCTGCTGAAGTGCATATTTCTTGCGGTTACGTTCAAGGGCAGTCTGTACAATCCTGCGAAGGTCGGAAGACTTCTGGCGGATGCGGTTCAGAGTATCACGGGATGCGTAGTAGGTCTCCAGCATGGAGGAAACAGTAGAGAATGTTTCACTGTGGTATTCCTTTCCGTACTGAGTCAGCGGAAGAACAGAATATTCTATCGGTTCGCTGCCGCGGTAGATGATGTTTGGAGTAAAATCTCCTTCGGAAACCTGATCCATCAGTCTTCGGAAGGTATGATAAAGGTGTATGGAGGCTGTTTCAGTCAGTGACTGTGCGGCATCACTTCCGTCAATAGAAGCACGGTAACAGATCTCCTCAGCAATCAGAGGGCTGAGACCTGTGAGAGTGCTGTAGATCGCCTTGGATATGTTGCAGGGTTTGCTGCAGACTTTTTCGATAAATTCTGCTTCTGTGATGGTGAGCGGATCAGATTTTTCCTGTGTATGCGGAAGAAAATAATCTCTTCCCGGAAGAACCTCGCGGACAGAACTCATATGAGAGGAAACATGCTTGATGCTGTCCAGGATCATACGGTTCTCATCGCAGAAGATGATATTGCTGTGTTTTCCCATCAATTCTATGATCAGAAATTTCTTACAGGGGTCTCCCATTTCATTGCGATGCTCCAGTCCAAATTCCACAACTCGTTCCATGCCGGGCTGGTGGATACTGCTGATGCGGGCACTGCCGATGTGCTTACGCAGGAGCATGCAGAAGTTTGGTGCGGTAAGCGGGCTTGGTTTATTCTTATCCGTAAAATAGATCAGAGGGAGGGAAGCGTTGGCGGAGAGCAGAAGTCTGCACTGGCCGTTTGCTCCCTTTCCTGTGATCATTAAGGCATCTGCTTCAGGCTGGGCAATCTTGTTAAAACGTCCGCCATCCAGATTCTGGTGTAATTCCTGAACCATTGCCGCAATGGTAATTCCATCAAAAGCCATAGTTAAAATCTCCTTTTTATTTATCAGACATACAAAATTTTCATTTATAACGAAATTATTGTTATTGTAACCTTTTCGAGCCGGAAATGTCAATGTACGGTTACTGTTTGATAGTGATTTGGAATGTATTTTGACCAAGTTGCTGTGAACGGAGTGAGCAGTAACATATTCCGCGAGAATCCGGGTTATAAATAAAAAAACAAATTGACTAGTATTTTAGAATGCACTATAATAAATCTGTATGTAGTAAAGAACAGACTTGCAAAGTGAGAAAACCTATGATAAAAAGTATGACAGGCTTTGGCCATGCAGAAAAAGTAACCGGACAGCAGAAGATTACAGTAGAACTTAAATCTGTCAATCACAGATATCTGGATCTGAACATCAAGATGCCGCGTAAATTCAATATGCTGGAGGGACAGGTGCGCAGCCTGATGAAGCAGTATATGCAGCGTGGTAAAGTTGATGTTTTTATTAACTATGAGGATTATACAGGCGGTGATGTGGCACTGAAATATAATCATGATCTGGCGGCGGCGTATCTTGGATATCTGCAGCAGATGGCGGATGAATTTGGTCTGGAGAATGACATCCGTGTATCAGCTCTTTCCCGTTATCCGGAGATTCTGACGATGGAGGAGCAGACGGTAGACGAGGAGGAACTGTGGAAATCTCTGGAGGAGCCTCTGAGGGAAGCCTGCGAGAAATTTGTAGAGACCCGCACCAGAGAAGGACAGCATTTGAGAGAGGATCTTCTTATGAAACTGGATGGTCTGGATGAAATGGTCCGCAGAGTGGAGGTGCGTTCTCCGGAGGTGGTGCGCATCTATCGAGAGAAACTGGAGCAGAAGGTTCGTGATCTTTTGCAGGACAGCCAGATTGATGACAACCGCATCGCGGCGGAGGTGGTACTGTTTTCGGATAAGATCTGTAATGATGAAGAGACTGTCCGTCTGCACAGTCACATCCTCGGAATGAAGAAAATGCTTGAGGAGCAGGAAGGTGTGGGACGTAAGATGGATTTTATGGCACAGGAGATGAACCGTGAGGCAAATACGATCCTGTCAAAGTCCAGTGACCTTGAAGTCTCTGATATTGCAATCGGTCTTAAGACAGAGATCGAGAAGATCCGCGAGCAGATTCAGAATATTGAGTAATGGAGGCAGACAGTTTCTGTGGCTAAATTAATTAATATAGGATTTGGAAACGTAGTAAATTCCCGCAAGATCGTGGCAGTTGTCAGTCCTGATGCTGCACCGGTGAAGCGAATGGTACAGAGTATCAAGGGTACCCGTTCGCTGATTGATGCAACGCAGGGACGCAAGACCAAGGCTGTGATCGTTACATCTGACGATTATCTTGTTTTGTCTGCACTTCAGCCGGAGACGATTGCCAGGAGATTTGCAGAGGCATATGACTATGAGGAAAGGGAAGAGGAGCATGAGTAAGGGAGTTTTAACCGTAGTATCCGGATTTTCCGGGGCCGGAAAGGGTACAGTGATGAGACGTCTGCTAGAGAAGTATGACGACTGTGTACTTTCCATATCTGTCACTACCAGGAAACCGCGAGAGGGAGAAGTGGATGGCAGAGATTATTTTTTCAGGACAAAAGAAGAAGTAGAGGCAATGATCGAGGCAGATGAGCTGCTGGAGTATGCTCAGTATGTAGAGAATTATTACGGAACTCCGCGTGCTTATGTAGAAGAGATGCTTTCCAGAGGTAAGAATGTGATCCTGGAGATTGAGATCCAGGGTGCCATGAAGATCAAGGAAAAAATCTCAGACACCGTTCTGGTATTTGTGACACCGCCAACAATCCGGGAACTTAAGAACCGTCTGGTAGGAAGAGGTACCGAAACGCAGGCTGTGATCGAGTCACGTCTCAGAAGAGCAGCTGAGGAGGCAGAGGGAATCGAATCTTACGATTATCTGCTCGTGAATGATGTTGTGGAGAATTGTGTGGATGAACTTCATGAGATTATCCTGAGTGAAAGACGCCGTGCAGAGCGCAACGGAGAATTTATCAGGACGATTCAGAAGGAGTCCCGCGAATTTTTTAAATAAAACAAAACTGACACATGAAAGGAGATTTTTAATATGATACATCCGTCATATACAGAACTGATTCAGGCAATCAACAACAATGCAGAGGAAGATGATAACACAATGATGCTCAACAGCCGTTATTCTCTGGTGCTGGCAACCAGCAAGAGAGCAAGACAGCTGATCGCAGGAAGTGAGCCGCTTGTTGATGGTGCAGCAGGTAAGAAACCGCTTGCTATCGCCATTGATGAATTATACAAGGGCAAAGTCAAAATCGTAGCAACATCTGAGGAAGAAGAGACACAGGAAGCTGCACCGGCTGTTTCTGAAGAAACTGCAGAGACTGCAGAGGCTGTAACAGAAGAAACAAACGAAGAAAATAATCAGTAAAGTATGATAATCAGAAGGCAGTTTGTCTTCTGATTATGTGTATCAGGAGATTTATTATGAAAATTTTATTTATATCACTGGGTTGTGACAAGAACCTTGCGGATTCAGAGGAGATGCTGGGTCTTCTTACGGGAAGCGGGCATGAGATCGTTGATTCAGAGGAAGAGGCAGAAGCGATTGTGATCAACACGTGCTGTTTCATTCATGATGCCAAGGAGGAGAGTGTCAACACGATCCTTGAAATGGCAGAATACAAGAAGACCGGTAAATGTAAGGCACTGGTCGTAACAGGCTGCATGGCACAGCGCTATAAAGAAGAAATCACACAGGAAATCCCGGAGGTGGATGCGGTTCTTGGAACAACCTCCTACGGGGATATTGTAAAGGCATTAAATGAAGTGCAGGCGGGTCATGTTTTTCAAGAATTCCGCGATATCAATGAACTTCCGGAGGACTCCGGCAGACGGGTACTGACGACAGGTGGTCATTTTGGATATCTCAAGATTGCAGAAGGCTGTGACAAGCATTGTACTTACTGTATCATCCCGTCTCTTCGAGGCAGCTTCAGAAGTGTTCCGGAGGAACGTCTTCTTGCGCAGGCAGAATATATGGCTTCTCAGGGAGTGAAGGAACTGATTCTTGTAGCACAGGAAACTACTGTCTATGGTACGGATCTCTACGGCAGGAAAACACTTCACATTCTGCTCAAGAAGCTCTGCCAGATCAGGGGAATCCGCTGGATACGTGTTCTCTACTGTTATCCGGAGGAGATTTATGATGAACTGATCCAGGTCATGAAGGAAGAAAAGAAGATATGTAATTATCTTGATCTTCCAATCCAGCATGCAAGCGACCGTATTCTTAAGAGAATGGGACGCCGTACCACCAGAAAGCAGCTTACAGATATCATTACAAAGCTTCGCCGCGAAATTCCGGATATTGTGCTCCGTACTTCTCTGATCACAGGTTTCCCGGGTGAGACACAGGAGGATCATGAGGAACTGATGGAATTTGTGGACGAGATGGAATTTGACCGTCTTGGCGTATTTACCTATTCTCCGGAAGAAGGAACACCGGCGGAGAGTATGGAAGGACAGGTTCCGGAGGAAGTCAAAGAAGAGCGCAGGGATGAGATCATGTCTCTTCAGCAGGAGATTTCCCTGGAGAAAGGCAGTGAACGGATCGGACAGGAGCTTCTTGTTATGATCGAAGGCAAGGTGTCCGGCGAGAGTGCCTACATTGGAAGAACTTATGCAGATGCACCGAAGGTAGACGGTTATCTCTTTGTTCAGACAGGAGAGCTTCTTGTAACTGGTGATTTTGCCCGTGTCTGCGTGACCGGTGCACTGGAATACGATTTGATAGGAGAGTTGGCTGATGAATACACCGAATAAACTGACAGTGGCAAGAATGATCATGGTGCCGTTTCTTGTAGTGTTTCTTTTGACAGGATGGGGTGGAGAGGCAAATCGTTATATCTCTCTTATCCTTTTTGTGGCAGCAAGTATTACGGACTGGTTTGACGGATATCTGGCCCGCAAAAATCATTTAGTGACGAATTTTGGTAAATTTATGGATCCTCTTGCAGACAAGCTTCTGGTCTGCTCTGCAATGATCTGTATGATCGAGCTTGGCAGACTTCCGGCCTGGTTTGTGATCATCATTATCGGAAGAGAATTTATTATCAGTGGATTTCGTCTGATCGCTGCAGAGAACGGGATTGTTATTGCGGCGAACTACTGGGGCAAGTTCAAGACCGTATCACAGATGATCATGATCATTCTGTTGATTCTGCACTTTGATCTTTCTGTGTTTGTGATCCTGGAGCAGATTTTTATCTGGCTCTCTCTTGCACTTACCGTTATTTCACTTATGACTTACATCTGGCAGAACCGCAGCGTTCTGTCCATGCAGGAATAACCTGCAGCAAAACAGGAGGTGTATCAAATGATAACAGAGCTGATTTCTGTGGGAACAGAAATACTTCTTGGAAACATTGTAAATACCAACAGTGCATATCTTTCCGAAAAATGTGCACAGCTTGGGCTGTCTGTCTATTATCAGACAGTAGTGGGCGACAATGAGGCACGTATGCGGGAAACCATTCAGACAGCACTGGACCGTTCGGATGTCGTAATTCTGACAGGAGGTCTCGGACCGACAGAGGATGATCTGACGAAGGAAGTCACGGCTGATGTGATGGGAATGAAGCTTGTGGAGGATCTTCACAGCAAAGAGCTGATGGAGGAATATCTTAAGAAGTACAAGAAGAACAATCCACAGAGAAAGATCACAGCAAACAATTATAAGCAGGCGATGGTTCCAAAGGGGGCGATCGTTCTGGATAATCATAATGGTACAGCACCGGGACTGATCCTTGAGAAAAAGGGTAAAACAGCAATTCTTCTTCCCGGACCTCCAGGTGAGATGAAACCGATGTTTGAAGAGTCTGTTTTCCCGTATCTGCGTGAGAAACAGCCGGAGATCATTTATTCTCAGATGGTGAAGATCTGCTCGATCGGTGAGAGCCAGGTTGCAGAGGAAATTCAGGACCTGATCGAGAAACAGACAAATCCGACGATCGCACCGTATGCCAAGACAGGTGAGGTACATCTTCGCATTACCGCCAAGGGTAAGAATGAGAAGGAATGTCAGAAACTCATTAAACCTGTTGTCAAAGAACTGAAGGCAAGATTCGGAAGAAACGTTTTTGCGACGGAAGAATCCAAAACTCTGGAGGAAGCTGTGGTAGATATGCTGAAAGAACAGGAAATGACACTTTCTCTGGCAGAGTCCTGTACAGGTGGTGCGATCGCCGCAAGGATCGTTAATGTATCAGGAGCTTCTGAGGTATTTCTTCAGGGCATGGTCACTTACAGCAACAAAGCCAAGAGAAGATGCATTGATGTCAGCAAGTCCACGCTTAAGAAGCATGGAGCTGTGTCCGAGGAATGTGCGGCAGAAATGGCAAAGGGCGGACGTAAGGCGGCAGAGACAGATATCTGCCTTTCCGTTACAGGAATTGCAGGCCCGGGCGGCGGAACAAAAGAAAAACCTGTCGGAACCGTCTTTATGGGCTGCTCTTATAAGGGCTGTACCAAGGTGAGAGAGTTCCATTTCCAGGGAAACCGTGCGAGAGTGAGAGAACAGACCGTTGCGCACGGACTGGCATTTTTGCGCGACTGCATGATGGAACGCGCGGATAAGAAAAAATAAATATATTATAGGAACATTACGGAGTATCTCCTGATTAGAAAAAATCCCCCACAGTTATCTGGTGGGGGATTTTTTTACCGGATCATACGCATAAGCCGGACGATCTGATCGAGTTTTGCAGCTTCTCTGGGGGATTTTCCGGTTTTGAGAACACTTAGTATTGTTGAAATTTCATCAGGAGAAAAATTAAGTCCATTCTGCCTGCCCTGTGCAGCTGCACTCATCAGAAAAGGAAGCATATCTGAGGGAGATTTGCCTCCGCTTTGTCCCGCGAGATTCTGAAGAAGAGCAAGTTTTGACGGGTCAATGTTATTGAGCCTGGGATCATTCTGCCAGTTCTGTTCCAGAGGTATCACCTTCTTCCATACCGGAGCTGTTCATAACCTGCATTAACTGCATCATCACGAGAAAATTGCTGATCTGATCGATCTGTTCCCGGCTTCTGCCATAGCTGAATTTACGGATATCATCCAAAAGATCCGAAGGAGAAGCAGAAGGAGAGGCGCAGATCTGCATCTCTGGCGGTCTGCCCTGAAACAGAGCCATGGTGTTTGAAAGCTCTCTTGCTTTTGTAAATACAGAGAGAACCTGCTGACTTCTGGGCGGGAGATATGGAATAAAGGCCTTCAGCATCTGTGACTGGTCATCAGAAACCAGCTGGTCAAATCTGGTCTGGGAGATCATTTCTTCTTCCATAAAATAAGGCTCCTTTTTTATATGAAGATATGCTTTTTGTTTTTAGATTATGACAGAGAGGCATGGCCTGACATAAGATAAATGGTAGGAAAAACAGGAGAGAGGATCCGTATGGACGACAAAAAAGAAAAACTGGTACTGGATGGAAATGCTTTTTATGAACTGGACATGGAATGTCTGAAAAATAAACAGAAAAAACTGCAGAGAGAAAAAGAGCGAAATGCAGAAAAAGACAGACAAAGGCAGAGGAAATGATCCTCTGCTTTTTGCCTGTTATGCCCTTACAGGAACAGAATCAGCATCCACAGTTGTTGCCGCATCCACAACCGCAGCCATTGTTGCTGCCGTATCCGCCGCAGAGAAGAAGCAGAACGAGGATGATCCAGCAGTTATCACCATTTCCGCATCCACCGCAGCTATTGCCATATCCGTTATTTCCGCAGCAACACATAAGAATGATGATCCAGAGAATGCAGCTGCAGGAGGAACCGCCGCCAAAAAGACTGGTTCCGCATCCACAGCTGTTGCTGCATCCACAGCCACAGTCACTGCCGCATCCGCACCCGTTATTACATCCACAATCGTTGTTGCACCCACAGTTTGTAGCAGCTAAATCACTCATTATAAAATCCTCCGGCTTTTTGTCTACAGTTCATTTTATGTGAGAAGGATGTCCGGTGTGATAAAATCCGGTTGCAAAAGAAACGTTCATAGGATATAATTACCCGGGTAATACAGCAGAAAAGGAGAGGATGGAATGGCAGACAGAGGACTGTTTGATATGCACTGTCATATAGTTCCGTTGGTAGATGACGGAGCACAGAGTGTGAAAGAAGCCTTTGCCATGCTTCAGATGGAGTATGAGCAGGGTGTGCGTAAAATTATTGTAACTCCGCATTTCAGACGGGAGATGTTTGAGACCTCGCCGGAGATTGTCAAAAAACATTTCCTGGTATTAAGACGACTTGCCGAAAAGATCGGACCGGATCTTAAAGTCTTTCTGGGCTGTGAGTTTCATGCGAATGTAGAAATGCTGGAATACCTGCACGCTGACAGAGTGTATTCGATGGCAGGATCCAGATATGTGCTTACGGAATTTTCTGCAAGTACAGAGGAAAAGTATATCAGGGACAGAATATATGAGCTGCTTTCCAGTGGATATAAACCGATCGTGGCACATATTGAGCGTTATAAATGCATGAAGGACATAGAACTGGTTGAGTATCTCGTAAATAAGGGAGCCTATATGCAGGTCAACGCAGACAGTGTGATCGGAAAAAACGGACATGGAGTGAAGAAATACTGTGGAAAGCTTCTTGAGGATGAGCTTGTACAGTTTATTGGTTCAGACTGCCATGGCAGCAAACGCCGTGTCACAAGGATCGGAGATGCCTATGCCTATGTTTCAAAGAAGTTTGGGCGTCAGGCGGCAGATGAGATATTTATCGATAATCCGCAGGAAATCCTGGATAATGCGAAGCACTGTTTATCACTTTAAGTTGTTAAACTAGAAAGAAAACACACTTGACAAACAAAAAGTCAATTTGTATACTTTTAGAAGTATATGAAACAGCTTTGAAGGGAAAAAGTAACAGAAGCAACACACACAGAGAGTAGCCGGACGGTGAGAGGCGCGTGCAGAACTTGCTGTGAATACATCCCGGAGCTTCGCACCGAAATTCTGCAGTAGGCTGCGACGGAATGGCACTCGTTATCGTGCTCAATGAGGCAGGAGTTTTTTCTGCGAAGTTAGGTGGTATCACGGGACCCGGTTCTCGTCCTAAGAAGGACAGGAACCGGGCTTTTTTAATAACAGGAGGAACATATTATGACAGTATGGGAAGAACTTAAGGCGAGAGGCCTGATTGCCCAGGTAACAGATGAAGACGAGATCAAAGAAATGGTAAATAACGGAAAGGCAACCTTCTACATTGGCTTTGACCCTACAGCAGACAGTCTTCATGTAGGACATTTTATGGCACTCTGCCTGATGAAACGTCTTCAGATGGCAGGCAACCGTCCGATCGCACTTCTCGGCGGCGGTACCGGTATGATCGGTGACCCGTCCGGAAGAACAGATATGCGTCAGATGATGACAAAAGAAACCATCCAGCACAACATTGACTGCTTCAAGAAACAGATGTCCCGTTTCATCGATTTCTCCGATGGTAAAGCACTGATGGTCAACAATGCTGACTGGCTTCTGGATCTGAACTATGTAGATATGCTTCGCGATGTAGGAGCACATTTCTCTGTAAACCGTATGTTGACAGCAGAGTGCTATAAACAGCGTATGGAGAGAGGTTTAAGCTTCCTTGAGTTCAACTACATGATCATGCAGAGCTACGACTTTTACATGTTATACCAGAAATATGGCTGCAATATGCAGTTTGGTGGAGATGACCAGTGGAGCAACATGCTTGGCGGTACAGAACTGATCCGTCGTAAGCTTGGCAAGGATGCATATGCCATGACGATCACTCTTCTTCTGAACTCAGAAGGAAAGAAGATGGGTAAAACACAGTCCGGTGCTGTATGGCTTGATCCGAACAAGACTTCTCCGTTCGATTTCTATCAGTACTGGAGAAATGTGGATGATGCAGATGTTATCAAATGTATGCGTCTTCTTACCTTCCTTCCGATCGAGCAGATCGATGAGATGGCAGCATGGGAAGGCAGCCAGCTGAATAAGGCCAAAGAAATCCTTGCATATGAACTGACAAACCTGGTTCATGGTGAGGAGGAAGCAAAGAAAGCGCAGGAAGGTGCAAGAGCACTGTTTTCCGGCGGGGCTGACACTGCACATATGCCAACCACAGAACTCACAGATGAAGATTTTACCGAAGAGGGAACTATCGATCTTATCACAATGCTGATCAAAGCAGGCCTTGTTCCGACCCGTTCTGAAGGACGCCGTGCGATCGAGCAGGGTGGAGTTTCTATTGATGGCGAGAAGATCACAGACATTAAGCACGTTGTCGCAAAAGACAGCCTCACAGGTGACGGCATTGTCCTGAAACGTGGTAAGAAGAAATTCAACAAGGTTTGTGTTAAATAGGAGGAAATGATCATGAAGAAATACGGGGTAAACGAACTTCGTCAGATGTTTCTTGACTTCATGGAGAGCAAAGGACATCTTGTAATGAAAAGCTTCTCTCTGGTACCGCAGGGAGATAAGAGCCTTCTGCTGATCAATGCAGGTATGGCTCCACTGAAACCATATTTCACAGGTGCGGAGAAACCACCAAGAACAAGAGTCAGCACATGCCAGAAATGTATCCGTACAGGTGATATTGAGAATGTTGGTAAGACAGCACGTCATGGTACATTCTTTGAAATGCTTGGAAACTTTTCTTTTGGAGATTATTTCAAGAAAGAGGCAATTCACTGGTCTTGGGAATTTCTGACAGAAGTTGTAGGTCTTGATCCGAACAGACTTTATCCATCCGTATACCTGGAGGATGATGAAGCATTTGATATCTGGAACAAAGAAGTAGGAATCCCGGCAGACAGAATCTTCCGTTTTGGGAAAGAGGATAACTTCTGGGAGCATGGTGCAGGTCCCTGCGGTCCTTGTTCAGAAATCTACTATGATCGTGGAGAGAAATATGGCTGCGGCAAACCAGGCTGTACAGTAGGCTGCGACTGCGACCGTTATATGGAAGTATGGAACAACGTATTCACACAGTTTGAGAATGACGGAAATGGAAATTATACGACTCTGAAACAGAAAAATATTGATACAGGTATGGGCCTTGAGCGTCTGGCAGTTGTTGTACAGGATGTGGATTCTATCTTTGATGTGGATACTATCTGTGCACTTCGTAACCTGGTATGCGAGATCGCAGGCAAGGAATACGAGAAAAACTATCAGGATGATGTTTCCATCCGTCTGATCACAGACCATATCCGTTCTGCTACATTTATGATCTCCGATGGTATCATGCCGACAAACGAAGGCCGTGGATATGTACTTCGTCGTCTGATCCGTCGTGCTGCCCGTCACGGACGTCTTCTGGGAATCAAGGGAACCTTCCTTTCAAAACTCAGTGAAGAAGTGATCAACGGTTCCAAGGCAGGTTATCCGGAACTGGAAGAAAAGAAAGAATTTATCTTCAAGGTTCTGACAAACGAAGAAAATCAGTTTAATAAGACCATCGATCAGGGCTTACGCATTCTTGCTGATATGGAAGAAGAGATGAAGGCAGCCGGAGAAAAGACTCTTTCCGGAGACAATGCATTCAAACTGTATGATACTTATGGATTCCCTCTTGATCTTACCAAAGAAATCCTTGAGGAAAAGGGATATGGAATTGATGAAGACGGCTTCCAGAAGGCAATGGAAGAGCAGAGAGTGAAGGCGCGTTCAGCACGTGAGGTAACCAACTATATGGGAGCTGATGCTACTGTATATGATGAGATCGATGTCAATGTAACCACAGAATTTGTAGGCTACGATCATCTCGCATATGATTCAGAGATCACAGTTCTTACGACAGAGAAAGAGATTGCAGCTTCTCTGATGGAAGGCCAGAAAGGTACTGTATTTGTAAAAGAAACACCGTTCTACGCTACCATGGGTGGCCAGGAAGGTGACTGCGGTGTGATCGAGACTGCAAATGGCAGATTTGTGGTAGAGGATACCATCAAGCTTCGTGGCGGTAAATTCGGTCATGTCGGACATATGGAATCCGGAATGCTTTCCGCAGGGGAGACAGTAACTCTTAAAGTCAACGAACAGGCACGCCGTGATACAGAGAAAAACCACAGTGCAACACATCTTCTTCAGAAGGCACTTAAAACAGTTCTCGGTTCTCATGTAGAACAGAAAGGTTCTCTGGTAACTCCGGACAGACTTCGTTTTGACTTTGCACATTTCCAGGCAATGACACCGGAAGAGATCGCTCAGACAGAAGCGCTTGTAAATAAAGAAATTCAGGCAGCTCTTCCTGTAGTAACAGACGTTATGGATATTGAGGAAGCCAAGAAATCCGGAGCAATGGCTTTATTTGGTGAGAAATACGATCAGAAAGTACGTGTTGTATCCATGGGAGATTTCTCAAGAGAACTCTGTGGTGGTACACATGTCAAGAATACAAGCACCATCATGCTTTTCAAGATCGTTTCTGAGGCCGGTGTTGCAGCAGGTGTACGTCGTATCGAGGCACTGACAGGAAACGGGGTCATTGAATATTATAAGAAACAGGAAGCTATGCTGCATGAGGCTGCCAAAGCTCTTAAGGCTCAGCCGGCAGAAGTTGCAGAGAAGATCACACATCTTCAGGCAGAAGTAAAATCTCTCCAGAGCGAAAAT
>OLPY01000658.1_pt1 | contig 27927 bp, 29 predicted proteins | sample 1672481 | NCBI WGS metagenome assembly OLPY01 (sample SAMEA3136691, study PRJEB25190) | human gut metagenome | biome: human gut; feature: human-associated habitat; material: faeces | place: Austria | collected 2013 | reverse complement strand
GGGCTACGGCAACCGAATTCGGGTGAAATCTCCCACAAAGTGGGGCGTGCAGATTACGGGAATGATTTTTCAAACACGCTCTAGCACCGCCTCAAAAATATTCTTTATCACAGGTGCCGCAATGGTTCCTCCGTAATACACGCCCTGCGGGTCATGTATAATGCAAAGCCCCAGGATCTGTGGATCTTCCGCAGGCATAAAACCAAGAAAGGAAGAAATATACCGGTTGGCACTTCTTGGCAAAGTCTGGGAAGTAGCCGTCTTGCCCCCTACTGTGCATCCCTCGATCCGGGCATTTCTTCCGGAACCTTCTGACACTACTTTCTCCAGAATTCCTCTTACTGTCTCTGATGTTTTTTCCGAAATAATCCCCGTTTCCACCGGATATTCCAGTTTTCTTCCGCTGGTACCATCTGAGCTCAGAATGGATACTCCAAAATGAGGTGTGATCCGCCTCCCACCATTGAGCAGAGAACTGACTGTGGTCGCCAGCTGAATTGGCGTAATCTGAAAAGACTGGCCAAAAGCAACTGTTGCCAGCTCCACATTCCCCATATTTTCCATTTTATGCATGATCGTTCCAGCCTCTCCCGGCAGATCTACACCTGTCTTCTTCAAAAGTCCAAACTCCTTGAAATAATGATAATAGTTTTCCACCCCAAGTCTCAGACCCACTTCAATAAAAACCGGATTGCAGGAATTCTGGGCACCTTCCACAAAGCTCTGGGAACCATGCCCTGTTCTCCTTGCACAGTGAATCCGCCTGTCATCCACCAGCTTATACCCCGGACAGAAAAATCTGTCATTTACGGAAACCACGCCAGCCTCCAGACCTGCAGACATGGTAATGATCTTAAAGGTAGAACCGGGCTCATATGTATCGTTCAGGCAGGGATTTCTCCACATCTGGTTCAGAAGATCCTGTTTTTCCTGTTCATTCAGTCCTGAAGTGTCCACGTCCGCATTCAATGTAAAAGGATCGTTCAGGTCAAATTCCGGCACATTAACACATACATAAATTTCTCCGTTCTGCGGATTCATAAGAAGTATGGAAACACGCGCAGCCTGTTTTTCTTCCATTACTTTCAGGGCCGCCTGCTGAGCATACTGCTGCAGATCCACATCCAGACTGATTTTCAGGTTTTCCCCTGCCACCGGATCTTCCCTGCTTTCTCCGATCTGGTCGATTTCCACGCCTCTGGCATCTGTTGTGGTCAGGATTTTTCCCGCCTGTCCCTTTAAAATTTCCTCATATTTCACTTCCAGGCCAATTATCCCCTGATTGTCACCGCCTGTAAATCCCAGAACCTTGGAAGCCAGAGATCCGTAAGGATAATACCGCTTATAATCCTCATCCACTTTCACACCATCCAGTTCATACCCACGTATCACATCTCCCACAGATTTTTCCACATTTGTCTTAATTCGTTCAATTGAAGATATTTTTTCAACTTTTTTACGCACTGTGTCAGTATCTATTTCCAACTCTTTTGACAAGACCTCAATAACCTTCTGTGGGTCCTTAATCTGACTGTGAATAACGGAAATAGTACATACAGTTTTATTATCTGCCAGAATCCTCCCTTTTGCATCCAGTATCTGTCCTCTTGCAGCCTTAATGACTCGTTCTCTTTCATGAAGTTCTTCCGCTTTCTGGTAATAGTAATCCGACCGAACCCCCATCAGGTAAACAAGCCTTCCCACAAGTCCCAGAAGCATAAGTGCACATACAAGAAAAACCATCCATATTTTTTTCCTGTGAAAGGTCATGGTTTTTTTCATAAAAAAATCCCCATCTGAAATCATCATAACTAATATATGCTAATTTCAGATGGAGGTATGTGTTGTATTATGGTGAACAGTCCGTTTTTTATTTCCTGCCAATACTATGCCACCTATGGACAGTATTTCTAATCCAGTCCGGCTTCCTCGTTAGTCAGGCCTTCACTCTCCATATTGTTATCCTCAATGGGATCCGTGTTATCTTCCGGAGGTCCCGGAACATTGGTATCAGAAACAGCCTCCGGCAGAGTTTCCCCGGCTGAACCAGTGTAGGAATCGCTGATTCCATCAAGGTTAGCAGATTTTATATACTCTCCGTTTGCATTGATCTGATAACTTCCGTCACTATTCAGCAGGTAACCATTTTCGTCAATCCGATTGCCATCCCAGTCAATGAGGTTGCCCTCTTCATCCACCAGATTTCCATTTTCATCAATCTGACTGTCAGATATAGTATTTACATGACCATTAAATTTCTCCCAAAGCTCTGTCTCCGGAACAGTTCCGTCTGTAGACTGATCGGGCTGAATATTCATGTATGGCAGAAGCTCGGAAAGAATTGCCTGTGCCACATACTGTGGATAAATACTGCTGGCCTGATCCTCTACATTTGGCTCGTCAATTACCACATAAATCAGAACCTGCGGGTCATCAACCGGGGCAAATCCGATAAAGGAAACCACGTATTTACCATTTCCACGGGGGAATTTCTCCGCAGTTCCTGTTTTACCGCCTGAGCTGTAACCCTGTACCTTTGACGTCATACTGGTACCCTGCTCTACACTGGCCTGCATATAGCTTCTGATATCAGCGGAAATGCTGGAAGAAATAGTCTGCTTCTGAAGAAGCGGGCTGATTGTCTTCACAGTTGCACCGCTGGCGTCTTTGACTTTTGTCACAAGATGTGGCTGATAATAGTAGCCGCCATTGATGACCGAACACATTGCATTGATTTCCTGGATCATAGTACAGCTGAATCCCTGACCAAATGCAGAACACGCAAGCTCTGTCTCATGCATGGTATCAACAGTATGCATAATACCATATCCCTCATTTGGAAGATCGATTCCTGTCCGGCTTCCGAAATTGAAAGTACTCTGTGCTTTCAGAAAATTTTCAACTCCCATCTTTGCACCAATCTGCATCATGGCATCGTTACAGGAATTTGCGATTACTTCCGCAAGGGTTTCCATTCCGTGTCCGTAAATATTTGCACATTTGATGGTGGTCATATTTCCTGGCACACCAAAATTCTGGTAACCATCACAATAGAAGGTATCACTGGTGGATATTTTTCCCTGTTCCAGAGCAGCTGCCATAACAATGGGCTTCACAACAGAACCAGGTTCGTAAATGTCGGTTACACAAAAGTTATTCCACATGGCGCTTAGAGCATCCATGGTCTCACTGTCATTCATAGCAGCAATCTCATCTGCTGAATATAAGGAAGACAGATTACGTGGATCATTAAGATCATATCGGTCGCCCCCATCCATGGCAAGGATTTCACCACTTGAAGGGTCTTCCACGATCACTCCTATATTTTTGGCGCCAGTAGATTTCTTAAAGGCATTTACCCATTTTTCCACAATCTGCTGTGTTCCAAGATCAAGGCTAAGCTCCAGACTGTTTCCGTCAGAAGCTTCGATAATGGTTTGCTCCACATTAGAATCATCACTGAAATATCCGTACTGTCGGCCATCAATTCCTGTCAGGCTGCTATTGTAGTAGCCCTCAATTCCATAGTCCGCAGTATCTCGGGAAAAAGTAAATCCCAACGTATCACAGGCCAGCTCATTATATGGATAGACTCTCAGGTAATCTTCTTCAAACCATACACCCTGGATATTGTTTTTCTCCTGAATTTCTTCCCTGGTCATTTCCGTATCATCTGGTATGCTGCAGTAATCCTCGAATGCTTTCTTATCATCCATGGAGACCTGCTTTTTCACGATCTGATACTGACTCTCCCTGGTCTTATCAGAAGTAAGCCTGGTACGGAGTTCTCCTTCATCAAGGCCAAATATGGTAACCAGAGCATTCACCGTAGGATCCAGATAATCCTCATCTGAATTTACAGCTTTACAGTCCAGTACAACATTATACACCTTGTTGCTCGTTGCCAGAATGTTGCCATTTCGATCATAGATTGTCCCTCGTTTCGCTGGCATTGTGCGATTCTGGTATTTTTGCTGAGCCTGACTCAGCACCTGTTTCTTATACTTGTCACCACTTTGAAAATTAATATAAGTGATAACTCCCAATAAAACGATTAAAGCTCCCAATACGCAAAAGAGCAGTATTGACAGCTTTTTTTTCATACTGTGATTTATTTTTTTTATAGGTTTTCTTTTTGTTTTTCTTCTCAGAGTAGTCAATCAAACACCTGCCTTCATTCCCATTACTTCCCGGTCACGTCCTGATACTGTCTTACGTAGCTGCCGCCTTCAGTCGCATAGGTTTCTGTCTGCTGGTTGCTTGGATATTTCATGCCCAGACGTCCGATGGCGATTTTCCGGATTCTTTCAAGGTCAACACTTGAAGTCACCTGGCTCTCATATGCATCGTTGTCTTCTTTCAGCTCGGCCAGTTGGGATTCAAGAGTGGCCAGCTGGCTTCTTTTACTGGTGCATTCTGTTTTCAATTTCAGATAATTAATACTGCAAAACACAATAAGGATACCAAGTGCAGCCAGAAATATGGCAAAATTACGGTTCATATTATTGGCTTTCGCACGGTTTCTCCTGGCTGCCTTACTAAGCGGCTTGTTCCCCCGGACCTGCTGCTCTGGTGTGGTCAGCTCTGGTTTTGCCTTATTTTTACGAACAGAATGCTCTGGCTGACGGTACTCTCTCCGCTCAGGAACTTCCTGGACTTTTCGGACAGTGTTGCCATCAACATACACATTTTGTGGACGTCTTTTACCTGACACAGTATTCGTATGTCTGCCTGTCTCCGCCATTTTTTACCCTTCTTTTAAACTTTTTTTTCAAAAATTCTAAGCTTAGCACTCTTAGAACGCGGGTTTTCTTCCATTTCTTCATCACTTGGAAGAATTGGCTTCCTTGTGATAACTCTCCCCTTGGATTTCTTTCCGCACACACATACCGGAAAATCCGGTGGACAGGTACACGGGTTCTCATTTTTTCGAAAAATTGTTTTTACAATTCTGTCTTCCAGTGAATGGAACGTAATAATGCAAAGCCTTCCGCCATCATCCAGAAGATCAATCATCCCATCAAGTGAATCACGAAGAACATCCAGTTCCTTATTCAGCTCAATTCTGATTGCCTGGAACGTACGCTTAGCCGGATGGCCTCCTGCTGCCTGTATCTTCATAGGTATGGATTCCCGGATGATCTGTGTAAGCTGGCCCGTTGTCATAATGGGGCTCTGCTGTCTTGCTGCTACTATATGTTTCGCGATATTTTTCGCAAATTTATCTTCACCGTAATCGCGGATAATGCGATACAGTTCTCTTTCTTCATAACCGTTAACAATGTCACTGGCAGTCTGTGTCTGTCTCTGATCCATGCGCATGTCAAGAGGTGCATCTACCCGATAGGTAAATCCACGTTCCTCATTGTCCAGCTGATAGGAGGATACTCCCAAATCCAGAACAATACCATCAACCTTGTGAATTCCCCTTGCGGCAAGCTCCTGTACCATGTAACAATAATTGCTGCGAATGATTGTCACCTGGTCAAAGGCGGCAAGCCGTTCACTCGCAGCAATTATCGCATCCTGGTCTTGATCTATACCAATAAATCTCCCCTTGGCAGAAAGTTTCCTGCATACCTCAATGGCATGTCCTGCGCCGCCCAAAGTGCCATCCACATAGATTCCATCCGGCTTAATATTCAGCCCGCCAACGGTCTCGTCCAGTAATACAGATTTGTGTTTAAATTCCATTTCCGTCTCCTGTTGGATTTCTCGCTTATTTTATGCTCAGATGACGATTCCCATGTTCTCCATGTCGGCAGCAATGCTGTCCATATCGTCATAATTGCAATTCTCGCTCCATTTCTCCTTGCTCCAGACTTCTACTCTGCTTAAGTTTCCAGCCAGAATAACATCTTTCTCCAGACCAGCGAACTCACGTAACGTCTGTGGTACGAGAATTCTCCCCTGCTTGTCCAGTTCACATGTTGTTGCACCTGCAACAAAGAAGCGCGAAAAGGCTCTAGCGTCTTTATTTGTAAGTGGTAATGCACGGAGTTTCTCTTCAAAGGCTTCCCATTCATCCATAGGATAAATATAAAGACAACCATCAAGTCCTCTGGTAAGAACAAATTCCTCACCTAAAGGTTCCCGAAATTTCGCCGGGATGATCAAACGCCCCTTCGCGTCGATTGTGTGATTGTACTCGCCCATGAACATAAAAACTCACCTACTCTCGTGAAATACGAGTCTCCCCCTCGTATCTCATGACGGGAAACAAATGGAAGTTCTGCCACTTCGTCCCCATTTGTCACCACTTTTCTCCACTTCCTACCACTTATGAACCCATTCTAACCCATTTGCCCCTAAATTACAAGTGGGAAATTATGAAATCTATTACATAATTCTGTTACAAAGTCCTTACAAACAGCGAAAATGCAGTCAAAAAATTTTTATATACAAATAAATCCTGCCCTGCAGGACTTTTTATATTGCCGGAAATTCCAGCGAAATTACCTATTACACACAAAAAAACGCCACTTCAGTGGGATTCGCTCCCACCAAAATAACGTTTTGTTTAGTCCAGATTCAGGTATCTGACAATCATATGATCAATCTTTCTGCTCATGGGCAGGTTTTTTCGCAAATCTGCGCGGCTGGCTATACAACCATTCATCTTCTTCTGAAGCTGTCGGACCCTTCGCAGCAACAGTTTCTTCTTCAGAAATCCCGGCATTTTCTTCCACATAATTTTCTGTACCGGAAGCTTCTGGCAAAGCTTCCTCCTCAGAAATTTCTTCTGTATCTTTCTCTGAGTCCTTCTCATAGAAATCCTCAGCAACTGAATTTTCCTCTTCCACGATTTTCTCTGTGTTCTTTTCATCCTGAGGATCTTCTTCCGGATGCTCTTCTTCCACAGACGAAGTTTCTTCTGATTCTTCGGAATCATGTTCATAAGCAGATGCTGTTCCGTTATAGACTTCCGGAACACCTGCGGCATCTCCATCTGCAAAAGCTCTCTCCAGTCTGAGCCGGTCTCTGTATTCTTCTGCTTCAGCTTCTCTGGCTGCTCTTTCCTGCGCTTCATAGTCCTGTTCTCTCCTGCGTCTGCGCCTTGCCGCCCTCTTTTTCGCCATGGTTTCTTCCACAACTGCGATCATAGCACAGATTACAAACAGTGCTGCTGAGATCAGCTGGGAAATTCCAACAGAAGTTCCCGGAATCATAAGCTTGTCTGTTCGAAGAAGTTCTATGCAAAATCGTCCGAGACCATATCCTGCCAGATATTTCAGAAATACTTCTCCGTGGAAATGTTTTTTGCGCTTCCACACAAGCATCAGGAGAAACAAAAGCAGACACCAAAGACTCTCGTATAAGAAAACCGGATGTACTTGAATATAAGAAGTTCCACCTATTGTCTCCAGGTTTTCCCTCATTGCAGATGTCACTTCGCTGGAACGCACAGCAGATAAAGGGAGCTGCATTGCAAATATGCTGTTGGTATACTCACCGAAAGATTCCCTGTTAAAGAAATCTCCCCACCTTCCTATTATCTGCGCAATAACGATTCCCATGCTGGCAGTATCTGCCATCTGCATAAAAGATTTTCTGCGCACGCCGCAGTAAATGGCAGCTCCCAGCATTCCTCCAAACAGACCGCCGTAGAATGTAAGTCCGCCATTTCTCACATTAAAGATCTCAATAATATTGCCCTTATAAAGATTCCAGGAACATAAAACATAAAGCATTCTGGATCCGACCACACCCAGAAGCAGGGATATGATCATCATTTCCAGATAATCGTCTTTATTCTCGCCGCAGCGCTTCGCTTCCAGAATCACAAATCCCATTCCCAGAAGCATTCCCAGAGCTATTACAAGGCCAAAAAATGTAATCTCAAATCCAAATATTTGAATGGATTTCCCCACATAATCCAGGTTTATTCCCAGATTCGGAAACTGAATTGACATTTATGCTATCCCTCTGTTTCTATTACTTATCAGACATTGAAACGGAATAAGATCACATCGCCATCCTGTACTACGTAATCCTTACCTTCCATTCTTACAAGACCTTTTTCTCTTGCACCTGCATAGGAGCCACAGTCAAGAAGATCCTGATAGTTTACTACCTCAGCTTTAATGAATCCACGTTCAAAATCAGAATGAATCTTACCTGCAGCCTGCGGAGCCTTGGTTCCAATCTTTATGGTCCATGCTCTGGTCTCATCTTCTCCGGAGGTCAGGAAGCTCATAAGTCCAAGAAGATGATAACTTGCCTTAACCAGCTTCTCAAGTCCTGATTCCTTGAGTCCAAGATCCTCCAGGAACATTTTTCTCTCATCCTCATCCAGCTCGGAAATCTCTTCCTCGATCTGAGCACAGATTACGAAAATTTCACTGTTCTGCTCCGCAGCATATTTTCTTACAGCCTGTACATGCGCATTGTCAGCACCATCATTTGCAAGATCGTCCTCTGCCACATTTGCAGCGTAAATTACCGGTTTCTGAGTGAGCAGATTGTATGTTCCCATCCATGCTTCCTCATCCTCATTCTCCAGTTCCATAGTGATTGCCATCTTGCCGTCTTCCAGCCATTTCTTGATCTTCTGAAGGAAATCAAGCTCTTTAGCAGCTTCTTTGTCCATACGGGCAGTCTTGGTAACCTTTGCAATTCTTCTCTCCAGGATCTCAAGATCAGAGAAAATAAGCTCCAGGTTAATAGTCTCAATATCACGGATCGGATCGATGCTTCCATCTACGTGGATTACATTGGTATCCTCAAAGCAGCGTACTACATGAACGATTGCATCGACTTCACGGATGTTTGCAAGGAACTGATTTCCAAGACCCTCTCCCTTAGAAGCGCCCTTTACAAGTCCTGCAATGTCAACAAATTCTATAACAGCCGGTGTCACTTTCTTGGAATGATAAAAATCACCAAGCAGTGCAAGTCTTTCATCCGGCACAGTAACAACTCCCACATTCGGGTCAATGGTACAGAAGGGATAGTTCGCAGATTCTGCACCTGCCTTTGTCAGGGAATTAAAAAGTGTACTTTTTCCTACATTTGGAAGTCCAACGATACCTAATTTCATTTTACTCTATATCTCCTTTAAATGTATTGATTTTACAGCATTTTCAGACACATTCTGTAAACAGGTGGGCCATTTAGTGGGCCATCCTGGTCCAAACATGACTTAAATCACCTTCAGAGCGTCTGCCACCAGGTCGATTTCCCTCTGTTTTTCTTCCTCGGTGGTGTGGACATATAAATTCATTGTAATCCCAATATTGGAATGCCCCAGTAACGTCTGCAAGGTCTTCGGCTTCATTCCTGCTTCAATACATCTGGTGGCAAATGTGTGCCGCAATATGTGCATCGAAAAATGCGGGATACCTGCCTTATCACAGATCTTGGACAATGCTGTATCATATGTACTGTTTTTTACAGGCGTTCCCTTTCTGCAAAGAAAAACAAACTCGTTCCATTCCATAGGAATTACTTTAATCTTTTTATTTTTAATTTTCTGGTCTTTTAAAATAGAGATGGCTTCATCGGTCAGTGGAACGACTCGATAGCCAGACTTGCTTTTCGGTTCACCAACTCTCCACTCACCTGTGGAATGACGATATTCCATACTACGCTGAATATTCATAGTCTTCTTGGAGAAGTCTATGTCTTCCCATTTCAGACCTACTAATTCTCCAGTTCTAAGACCAGTCTGTAGCACAAAACGGTATTGATTCTCATAACTCTGCCCAGTAGCATATTTCAGAAAGACCTTCTGTACCTCCTTGGTCAAAGCTTCTTTCTTCTGCGAGAGCTTTCCCATATCGCTTTTGACAGATCGTTTGCAGGGATTTCTGCAAATTACATCATTCTCCCTAGCAAACTCAAGCATATTGAATAGTGCGATTCTCGTCTGGTATATGGTACTTGTACGATACCCCTTTTCTGCCATCTGATTGAAAATCAGCTGACAATGCAAAGGCTTCACTTCCGACAACACCATCTTTCCAATCACAGGCTGGATATTGTGTTTATATCTTTCCCGGTAATTTCTCACAGTATTGTAACGTACCGTCTTCTTTTTAATACTGATCCAATATTCAAACCAGCTATCTACCAGCATCTCTGCCGGAGCAGAAATATCGCTATGCTCATTTATATAAGTAGAATCTGCAATCCATTTCCTGCATTCCTGCAACTTTTTGAACCGTTTATGTCTTCTTGTGCCCAACTTATCCACATATCGGGCTGAATATAAACCATTTTTTTCCTGAGAAATTCCTTTCCCAAGCTCTCGTCCTTTTAAATCTTTTCCCATTATGATCGCGCTCCTTTTCACGCAAAAGAGCCCCGATACGCATTAGATTATAGCACACCGGGACTCTTTTGTATAGCATTTATCGTAGTATCAGTCGTTAAATCTGAATGCTCTGGGATATGAACTGGTCAAATTCCCGGCGTTTTACCAGCTTTTTCTTACCTACATAGAGTACAAATGTACAGCGCGGCTGCTTCAGTAATTCGCTAAGGCGATTCTGCCCGATATTGCTGTACTCCGCTGCTTCCTCGATAGTAAGTGCTGCTTTTTCACAGATTGGAACGTTAATTTCTCTCATGAAAGTGTCCTCCTTAGTTTGATATACTTTTATTTTCCAATTAACATAGTCTCACAGAAATAATATATAAGATTTCCTCTTAATCTTACGTCTCAGAATTTCTGCTCCATTTTTTATAATTTTCCAACATTTCCAAGGATATTATATAATGACGTAAACCATTAAATTTTTTGGTCCTTGTATTACTGTCTTCCTCCAATATCCCAGCATTGTGAAGTGCATCGACAATTTCTTTTACCGATATTGCCCTCCGATAGAATTTCATCATTCCATTCTGTAACGCACTTCTTGTAATACATACTTTTCCGGCACTAACATAAAAACTTTCATTGTCGTTGCAGTTCTGATATTGGGTTATGAACGAAATTGCCTTTAAATACTTATCTTTTGCATTTAACATAACATCCACATCAGCAACATAATCATTGCCGCTGTCTTTCTTCCGTTCCCACATCAGCTCTTTCTGCTGTATATCGTAATTCCGTTTAAGCGCATTCTCTAGTGCTTCTTTTCCGCTTTCCCGTTCAAGACCATGGCACATATACTTGCGGAACAGCTGCTCCGTCAATTTTATAAACAATCCATGACGGTAAGTACGCGTGTCATAATTTACATCTTCTACGAAATCATGCTCAGCAAAAAAATCCTTTATCAGACTTCTTACTTCATCATAACTACACATTATCTTACCCAGGAACTCTTGTGCTATTGAAGCCATATCTCCTCGTGCCAGACCGTTCAGTGCCAATTTTTTCTCTTTTAAACTGTCCGAATCCATTTTAGATATCCGAATTTGTAATATACGATCTTTGCAGCTGAAGATTCCCATTTTCTCCAGGCTCTCTCCCGTGATAATAACATTTGCACAATTTTGCTGCTGTCCAATGTGACGGATTATAATATCCAGCCACTCGCTCTGTTTCTCTTTTGCATATGAATTGTGGGATTCATGCAAGTCATCAACAAGAAAGTTTTGTCCTGGAATTTCATCAACCATTTTCAAAATATCCTTCATGCGTCTGAAATCTCTAAACGAAGCTTCCTGTTCTTCCCTCTTTATCCCCCACTCTCCATATAATCTTGCAAGGGTAGTTTTTAAATGTCCGGATGGACCGACCAAAGCGATTGCAAAGTCAGGTGCATATCCCATCTCACATACGATAGGTTTTAGCACTGCAAATAATGCTCCATAAAATAATGGTTCCGATACTCCAGGAAAAGCATTAATATATTTTCTCGCATCTTTGCAGGGTTCATTTCCATGCTGTAACAATGGGAACTGCTTTTGACATTTGATTTCATATTCTGCTAGTGAACCGCACAAAAATAGGTTGTTTCCAAACTGATAAATGCAATTGTCTTCATAGCAATACATTCCCTGCCCAACAACCAGAATTCTTTTTGTTTCAACAGATGCAGCATCTAGCTGCATCTTATAAATCAAAATTTTTTTCTGCCTGGTAGACAGGTCAATATCTGGAACATTCCACATCTCAAAATAAGAAATCGTATCTAGCTTCTCGATCTCACGAATCTCTGTTTCTGTGCCATCTTTTTTTAGAATCTTTACTCGGAACATCTTTTTTTCTTTGTTCGTTTTTAAATAAAGATATTTTCTTATTTCAACTACTTCAGGACAAAAATCAGCTACTAATTCACCATCGACCAACAATCCATTGTCCTCCAGAAACTGTACTTCCATTATTTATCCCCTCCCTTCCATTGTTTATAGGATGAGTCTTTTCCTGAAAGTTGCGGAGAAGAACGTCTTTTTATTTCTTTCTTGGCATGTTTTCTCCACTTATTTAACATTTTCTTATTACTCGTATAGAGATCCACAACTCCTGCACTGTACCCGATCTGTCTTACAATGTTCATGATTAAAGTAAGCTGTTGTTTCACATGGGCAACTTTCTCGTCAATACGGACTGTGTATTTTTCCATCTTATAAAGGCGTTTCTCTAAAGCTTCAACCCGTCTACACCAGTTTGAGAATGCAATGTCATTCTGAAATCCTTCCTGGCTTTTCATTTCCATATACGATTTCTCCTGACCTCCATCTTCGGCAGTTACCTCATTTATAGAGGTCTGACCTAATGCAGGTTGCCTAACTTCTGGATTATGCATATCCAGATTAACTCCGTTTTTCTTGAGTTCCTTTACGATATCCTTTATGAATTTTTTATTTTTCTTCATAAATAAGTTCTCCTTTGTTCTTTTATAAAATAATAAATACTTATAAATTCGATTAATTCTAATATAGAAAGAAGCCTGTACCATTGTATTCTTTCTTCATAGGTACAATCGAATTAGTTTCAACATATGAAATTGTCAAGGTGCTTCAGTTACCAAATGAGTAGCAAGGAATTTCTGTACTATTGCAACACGTATATTCCGTTTGCTTCAGCCCAAAGATCTTTATAACTTTAATTCGACATCCTAGTAATTCTTTCCTACTACATTAGATACCATCACACATGAATTTTCACCACGACAGGCAAATATTCTTTCTTATGATGATAAAAACGTAAATACAGATCCAATTACAATGGAATTATCGCATTTCTTCTACTAGACTGAATGCGAAGTCTTAACAGAATATACATATATCTTGGCCAAAATATATCTTTTTCCTAACTTCAAAAAAATAATAACGCATTTGAAGTTTACCGTCACCCAACCTCAGGTTTTTTACACTTGCTTAATATATTAATTCAGCGGTCTTTGTAGTCTGATAATTTACAATAAAAAATCTAATTAATTTTATTTTCTATAAAAAATAGGTGTATTTTCTTGTAATATCAAGAAAATACACCTATTTACATTGTAACCTAAGGTTAAAATTTTTATTTGGCTTATTAATCAATTCTTCATGAGGGTTCAGCTTTATCGTTCTTCTTTTTTTCTCCCTGTTTGTTCGGAATCTCTGGTAGTCCCACAGCCTTTAGAATATGATTCCATTGATTAATGTCTCCATCAGTATGTTTTTCAATTAAATATTTATATATTATCGTTTTATCATCTGTACCCTCCAATGAAAAGCCAGCAGCATTTAGCAGACGCCAACAATAATCTGGTTTTAAATTCAAGCCTATTATAATTGCCATAACATTGTCCAAACGCGGCTTTTTTTTCCCATCTCTCCAATCTTCAATAATCGTTGTACTCATATATGTACGATCAGCTAAAATTTTTACTGTAATATGTTTTCTATTCATGTGATATTTAAGTATTTTTCCAAACTCTGTCTTTGAATCTTTGTCTTCAACTATTGCATTCGATACCTCACCATTTATTTTTACCGTCTCACGTTTTGCCTCTTTTACTTTCTCTAATATTCGACATATTTCCTCGGCATCTTTATTTCTTTTATCATTTGGATTGAATATATCCACTTTGTGGTTATGTTCTTCATAATCATAAGAGGAAACTTCTTGATTAAAGTACACTTGATCATAAAACTTTCTTTTATCATTTATTTCATATATAGATTTCAAATAAAAAATCAAGCAGCACTCATTAATATTATTTCTGGCATATTCAGTCAGCTCATACTCTCCCTCCCGTTTATTTTCCAAATATTTGGCATCATTAATGCACACTACATATCCCAAATAAACGAATTTCCTTGTATTTAATAGCTCTTGTAAATATTCATTTTTTTTACATAGATCTTTTAAATCTCTCTCGGAAACAATAACTGTTTCTCCCCAGCTAAGAACTCCAGCTTTAATCCCAATTGGAGCATAATATTTATTATTTACGTATAATAAAGTCCCAATAGCTTCATCTTTGCCTAACTGAATAGCTCGTTGTTTTACTACAAATTCAGAAATACCGCACAACTTAGAAATTCGAAGAATTACATTTTCTGTAATTTCCGCTTTATTAAAATTTTTATGGGGCATCTGGCTTACTACCTGATACTGTTCTTCCCACATCTTTTCAAATATTATACGTGGAAGGGCAATTCGCATACCCAATGCATTTGCCTGCCATTCCGCAAACCACATAGCCTTTTCTCTTCCAGTAAAATCATCTGCATAGACTTGCAATTTGCTATTACACTCCAGAACAGATGTATCATCACTCAATAAACTTAAAATTTCAAAAAAATCTCTATGATACATCCAATGTACAATTTCATGTGTAACTGTCAGAACATACCCTCCAACTTTATCCCAAAATTCTCCTTGCGCATTTAATACTACAGTTCCTGGGAGTACACTTTCAACATTTTCCAGATTACCAAAACGAGGATGTTTTATGTATGTGCTGATTTCCGTTTTTCTAAAATACATCCTTCCCATTACACTTTCTGGCAAAATTGATTCCTCTATATACATATGAACTTTTTCCAGGACTGTTGCCAACGGAAATCTATACATATTAAAAATTGCATCTTTACAATACGAAATCCAAAATTGATCCGCTACATTTTCCATTTCTTCGTCAGATAAATCACTAAGTATAAACTCATTAAAAACAAATTGTCCAGCAGTACTTTTTTCGGGCGCTCCGATATTAATGCTTTTAATTATAAGCCTTTTTTCCGAATTTATACTCGCCAGTACATCAAACCATGTCTTTTTCGCATATATACTGATATCAACCATAATCTTCATATCAATATCTATCATACGATGTGGTAACTTTAAAAGCTTACTACGAACTGATACGATCTTAAGATTACTCATTTCGTATTTTGCTGATGATTCCCCATTATGTGAGTCTAAAAATTCACGGAGAAACTCGTACAATTCATTTTCATAATTAATTTGTATATAACTTCTAAAATCATTGTATTCCATATCCGCCATCCCTTCCAACAAATCCCCACAGCGTTATAAATACTATACTAGCATATTCTTTTTCAAAAGCAATTATTGTTTATCGTTTAGTGCAAAATATTATGGAATTAGAATTCTTTATTATTTACATGGAAATTATGGGAAGTACACCCATTTTTCCCATATAAAAAAATAAAATCAGCAGCAAATGAAGCAGGGTTGAACAGCGGCTATACTGTCCAACCCTATCATCCAATTATATTTTCCATTTAATTATTTTTTATAAACTCCACAACGTCCTCCTTCAAGAACAACCACTTCCCACCAACTCGATGTCCTGTAATAATATCATTATGAACAAGACGTAGTGCAGTATTTTTTCCAATCTGAAGGACACTCTGTAATTCAGCCAATGTCAATGTATCAGGAATATTATCTAACATTTTCATCACCTCACAAATTCTATACCTGTTACAAAACTGTTCCAATCTTCTGGTTGATCTCGGCACTTGATGGTTTACCTCAGTTTACATCAGCACCACTTTAGTATAGAACCCCTACAGGCTCTGCAAACCTTCCTTTTACCTTTTCCTCCCAAAAATAAAACAGGAGCAGAACCCTTTACAGATTCTGCCCCACACATACTTCTGGTTATATTGATTCCTACCAATATTTCTCCACGTAATCTTTTGCCTCGTCCTCTGACAGTGAAAATTCTTTCGCAACGTTCTTGATTGTATCTGACTTGCTGATCTTAAACGTTTTGCAAGTACGAATATTGGCTTGGATCCCCTCCAGTTGTCCTTTCAGAATTCCCTCCTGGAGGCCTTCGATTCTTCCTTCCTGTCTGCCGCGCTGAACGCCCTCGTTTACCAATTCCTCTAATGCACCACACATATAAATCTGCCCTCCTTTTTTCTCTGATTGCAAAGCATGGTTAATCAGGCTCTGGGATTCTGTGATTGCTCCGATCACGACTCCGAGTTCTGCCGGGATTGCCTTTTCTTTATACACAGTATTGATCTTCTGAAAATCCTTCTCATAAATGGAACGGCTTACATCAAATACGGTATCCACATCTGCATTATGGAACCGCAGTGATCCGCTTTTCCTTAACTGAAGCAGGTTCATTTTATAATCGGATACCAATGGTTTCAGTTTCTCCGGGATTTCCAGCATATCTGCCAGACAGAACGGTCCGTCCCATTCTTTTTCCCCATAATATACGCACAGGCTTATCACTGGATGAAGCCTGTCTGTCCTCTTTAAGTTGGAAAGGAATTCGTCAGAAGACTCAAACCCTTTCTCAGCCTTGTTCCTGGCTGCAATCTCGTTGTATTCCTTCAGATACGAAAAGGAATCCCCGATCATATGCCGTAAAGGCATTGCATAGTGAATTTTACTCTGGTTCTCCAGCCCCCAGATAACAAAATCCACTCCATAGGCTGTTTTCTTCACCACGTCCAGGACTTTCTGAACCGTCTCTGCATGGTTGTTAAATTTCACCATGGAGGAAACATCTGTATCAACTTCCGTGAGATCAGCAGGGCATAGCACCTGTTCCCCATCAAATAACGCTGCATTAAATAAATCTGCGAAATGATCATTATCCCGCCAAAATGTCTTTAGTATGGTATCCGGTTTTATGTTGTTTTTCTCAGCCGTTTTCGACACCTCCTATATCCGTTTCTTCTATATTTAATATATCATAATCCATACGGTATTTCCATGAAAAGAAATTACCTAAATCTGAAAATTTTATAAACCTCATTGCCACATCTGTATCAAAACTGACGTTATCAAAAAAAGTATCAAAAGTGAACCGTTTCGCTGGTTTTGCCACAATATATACCGTTCCAGGTCTGACGGTCGTTAGATTTGATACCATTTCGTTCTGACAGTACCTGCTGGTGATCCCGGTCATCCCAAAATCACCAGCCAGAAACTAATTCACAACACTATGCCGCCATCATCTCAATCTGGTCTGATTTCAGATCGTAGTGATAAATATGTCTGGTAAGCACATCTTCTTCCGGGGTTGCCTCTTCTATTGTCTCTTCCAGAATTGTTTTCAAATTTTCAGGCTCCACACTTTCCGCATCATGGAGCATCACCTCATGAACGCTTGTAAATGCCAGATACAAGCCTTCTGCCCCAAGCTTATGACAGAATGTCCTTGCAACTCCCGGGTAAAAGATTGCCACTGCACCATTTGTTTTTAATCTGGTACTCATACAGTTTCCTACTGCGTCTTTTTCCGGAATATAGTCAGAAGCATAGATATCTTCTCCCTCATAAGCTGGGTTTTGAACCAGTTTCAATACTTCACATACTCTTGGCGGCATCATCGACATGGTATTTTTCATAGCTTCCTCAAAAACAGTCTCTTTCTTTACAGGCCATTTCTCCACATAACTTAAAGGTACCTTACAGCTCGTAAGCTTTCCGTCCTCATTGGAAATCTTCATATATAAGGTCAGTGCAATTTCCCCATTCTGTTTGTAAAGAGAATTTCCCAGTTCTTCCTTATTTTTCTCCACATTAAGCAGTCTGATAAAAAGCTTGTCTTTTACCTGCTCATAACACTGCAGCTGTTTCAGCTTACCTGGGATTCCCATTTTCAGGAAATCATCCGTTGACTGTTTGACTGCCTGCACAACCTCAGAGAGCGTTTTCCCCTCTGTTTTCATTTTGCAATATATCTTCTCTGTCAGCAGTCGAAGCTTTCCGTTTTCATTCGTGTACACATTCATACAATCCTGTGTTTCCTCTTCATCCGCTGCACAAAATTCCACTCTGAATCCTGTTTCTTTCCCGATTTCCTTTACCAGTTCTTCCACAAATTCTTTATAATCCATATTGATTTCTCCTCCGTTTTCTTTGTTTTATGCTGCATTTTTCGTCCGTTTCAAGCCATTGAGTGCTCTCTTATAAGTCACCTGGTCCAGTTCCTGTATGGATGCGATTCCATAACGTTTCAGGATCTGCTGCATCGTAACCCCTGTTCTTCCAAGCTCCGCATACAGAATCTGAATTTCCCCCTCTGATATTCTCTGGACTTGCGCTTTCTCACCCTCAGAATCTGCCACTTGTACGGAAGCTGCTTCTGACATCTGATAGCTAAACACCTTTTCACTTCTCTGGTTTACAATCTCCAGTGCTGTGATCACCTTATCGGCAGAGGTCTGAATCATCTTCACAGAAAAGCTGTCCTTTACAGACTTTCTCCCATTCTTTTCGCCCATCCGCACTTTATTTATGGGAATATAAATAAAAGGAGCCGAATACAGCTCCCGTCCAATCCCAATATTAAAGCAGGCCCGTTTAAAAGAATCCGATGCGGCACCTTTCGCCTTTTCATAGTCGCTTTCTGTTCCTACGTCTTCCTTCTGAACCCACTGCTTTTTCTCATCATCCCAGATGCTGAGGATACAGTACAGTTCATTTCCGATCATATTATGCCGTCTCTGCCATCCGCAGATGCCAAAGGCCTCATCCAGTATGGTCTGGTCTACCCTTGCATTTTTATAAAGGAGCAGAGTGATTCCCTGCTCTGTGATCACACCCACACGGCACTCAATCTCTTCCGGGTTTAAATTCCGGATTCTTTTTTCTGCCATTAGCTTTTCCTCCCGTAATCCCTATGCAACAGACAGTTTTCTGTATGAGCTGACATTGCTGTACTCTGCAAATATCTCTGGCTTTTCCTTGCGGAGTCTTCTGCTGTCCACAGATTCCCGGCTGAATTTCTTCCAGGAAACAACGATTCCATCTAGTTCACCAGTCTCGTATGCCCCCATAACAGCCTTGATCTGATTGGCAAGTCCAGTTTTCTTTTTCTCAAGTTCTTTGACTTTTGAATCAACGTCCTGGTACTGTGCTATAACCTTTTTCATATCAGCTTCAAGCTGAATCGTATCCGCTACTGAATCACTATATTTTTCATTCAGATATTCCCGGGTTGCCTCAGAATCATCTACAACAGGCTCTGTGTCTGTAAGTACGCACTCTTCCCAGAACTTCTTTTCCTTGATGATCAGTTCTTCAATTAAGGAATCATCTCTGTAAATTATGGTGAAGACAAATTTATTGCCGCCGATCAGTGCCGCTATATATGCCTTATTCATGCCGCATACCGCCAGGTAATGCTGTACCTGCAATACATATTCCTCGGGTACACCATTTTCCCACTTGTCCGCCTTATACTGGCTCGCTGTCTTTGCTTCAAAGACACATTTCTCACCCCGCTCATCTGTGACAATTCCGTCCACATCTGCAAACAGATACGGATAATCTTCGTGAAAAATCATTGCATGTTTCTGGCGCACTTTAAGCCCGGTACGGTTCATAAACTCCTTGCGGATAATCGGCTCCATCACATTCCCCCAGTAAGTAAATTCGTTTCCGTTATCTGTAACTGGCAGCTTTCCTGTTTTTTCTTCCCACAGCTGTAAAATACTTCTGTAAGGATTTTTTCCCATGATCACAGAAGCATCGGAACCACCGATTCCGTTTCTTCTAAGCTGTAACCATTCTTCTCTTGTAAGGTTCCCTGTCGGTATCATTTTTCGTCTCATAATTCCTGTCCTCCTGTTTTCTCTCATTTTCCAGACTTTTATTCCTTGCTTCTTTATACCGCTTCCGGAAGATCATATCCTTCCAGGTCTTCTACCTCATGTCCCACATACTCTTCCAGTTCCTGGTATGAATGGTCTTTTACACCAATCCATTTCTTGTACATACCTTCCAGAATCCCGCTTGACATATTCAAAAGGTTTAAAAGTGCAACGTCACTAAGCTGTGCTGATTTTGCCAGAAGCACCTCATATAATGATGAAAAGGTCTCAATCTTGTATGCCTCGGCGATCAGATCAGTCGGGTTTTCACTCAGAAGATGTTCTCTGTAAGTGGAAAATTCTCCGTAAAGTTTCTGGACAAATTCCTGTTTTAATTCTTCTTTCACTTTTTGATTCACTATGCCTGTCTCCTATACTCTGAAAAACATAGGACTATCGCATCCGCTGATATCCATACACGATATAGATGTAATTATGATTAACATCCATATTCTGCATAAAAACTGCTTATTGCGATAGTCCCATTGGTAACTCATGCTGCCTTGACCAGCTGGTATGCCCGGTCAATCATTGGGTTGCCGTCTGCTGTTCTGGCGAAAATATTCTCTTTATAATTTGCTGTCTTTCTTCTTGGCGTAGAATGTGTTGCAAAATCAGATACTGCATTTACAAATCTATATCCGTTGTTTCCAACATCTTTCAGATCAGGTGCATCAAAATATCTCATTTTCATGTCTGCTCTCAGTTTTTCTACACCACGTTTCTGAAGCAGGGAATAATTTTCTTCCATTGGAAGAAGAATCCTAATATAATCCAATACCTGTTTCTCTGACAGCTTGATTTTCCTCAGATTCTCAAATTCCTGTCCCAGCGCAGTCATGTATTCGTCTGCCAGAAACAGGGTGTTCTTGGCTTCTTCAATTTTTCCACTGATATCCCCAGTATGGATCATAGACCAGCTCCGCTTTGCAGTACGGAGTGCCAGGTTTAGTGTGTTATTGCAAACAACACGGATTGGAGTCAGGGCAGTCTTCACGGCTCCCGAACCGTCATGGGTATTGGAAAATACCATATACGGACTGATCCGCTCACCGCAAATGATAAACTCCCTTGGCAGTCTGGCAAGCATCCACACACGGCGTCCTTCCTGCATGGAACCTGCTGTCTCATAACGGACACCCTCGCCCAGTAATGTATCTGTAAAAGCAAAGGCTTCTTCATTCTGGATTACCTTGTAACGGTCTGTTACCACGCCCAGCACCTTGCGGTCTGTGTCTCTTACATTCGCTTTATACCCCTGGATCAGTTCTTCATTTTCTGTGTAGACTGGCTCCTGGAGAACTTTCCAGTTAAGTCCTGCAAGGCGCAATGCATCCTTGGAATTTGGCGCTTCTGCTACCATTGTTCCCAATCCGTGCCATGGTTTTTCTCTTGTATAAAACATTGTCTCCACGTTTGCTGCCATAATTATTTCTCTCCTTTTCTTTTCATGATCTCGTCCCAGATTACAACTGCTGCTGATAAAATACTGATAATGATTCTCTGCAATTACGATTCCCCCTTATTCATCACACTGAAACACTTTTCCCTCACCTTTTGCCAGACGGATGCAGTTACTTTTTCCATCATAGCAATAGACCTGTTCTGTCAGCTTCTCTTCTGGTTCTTTTACTGTCCTGAATCCGTTGTGCAGTCTTCTCTGCATTTCTTCCACTGACACATCTGCCCTTACTGCAGATACCATAACTTCATGGACAGATGTGAACACCAGATACAAACTTTCTGCACCTAATACTTCACAGATTTTTCTGCAGACTCCCGGATAGAAAATTGCAGCTGCACCATGTTGCAGTATGGTGGTGCTGATACACTTGTCCCCATTTCCTTCCAGAAGGACGGAAGAACTGTCCTCTTCCATGAAATCTTCCCCTTTATACTCCTGCATAAACAGGGCTTTCAGAAAATTGTAATATCTGGCAGGATATAATTTTGATGAATTCCTCACGGCCTCCTTTATTACTTCGTTTTCATCTGTCTTCCATAATTTCAGAAATTCCGGTGCAACTTTCAGTCCGATCATCTTACCGTTTCGGTCTAACAGTTTAAGATTTGGACAAATTGCAATATCCCCCACAGTCTGATATATGCACTGTGTCAGTGCTTCCTCATTGTAAATACTTTCTGCACTAATAAATAAATGCTCTTTTGCCAGTTCGTAATTTTTGCACTGGCTTACCGCCTGTGCCAGACAGAATCTGTCATCCTCACGGATTGTCCCGATAACTGAATCCGCTATGGATGTAATACTTTCCCCGATCTGGTATCTGGCATACAGTTCCGGAACCCTGATTGAAATAACAGATGCATCTCTGGCAGTCTGCATATAATGAATTTCCAATGCCGTGTCAGATGTCGGTCCTTCATCCGTCAGACTTCCCATACAGTCAGATTTCCAGCCTGTCTGTGAATAAATCGTTTGTTTTAATGCCTCCATGAACTCTTTGTAATTTAACATTTCATGCCTCCTTTTTGATGAAAATAAAAGAGCTGAAACGCATACTCACGTTTCAGCTCCGTATAACAGGTTGCTACTTGTTATGTAATTGATTTCCTCCTTCATGGAAATATTACATCAATACAATTTTTTATTGTGCGTGTAAAGCAAATAAATCTCCATCTTACTGTATATCAGACAAATAAGAGCCTAAACAGAACCCTGTCATTCCCTCATATTCTATCTGCACAAAACCATTTGATGCACTCTGTAACACTTTTACGGCATCTCCCAATGGAATCTGACAGATTTCATGTGAAGATATGTCTGGAGATTCCCACATTGTAATGGATTCTTCACAATTAATCACATAACAAGTATTTTCTGCTGCACCATTGCTGTTGTCTGAATCATCATTGTATGTATCTTCAGTATTATCTGAGTCTCCCCAATCATCTGCCAAGAATACATTCCCGTAGGCATCATTGTAGCCCTCCCCCCAGGCTTCTTTATAATCATCTATTGTTGCAGAATAGTCACTAAATAATCTGTAATTATAGCACAGAAAGTTAAAATTTTCCTGCTCTAATTTTGAAAGTTTCCCATCAAAATCTGAGGGGTCTATAGTTCCTTCATACCAGTCCTTTTGTTCAAAATATGTTTTCCACTCAGAGCTTTTAAAAATCATTCCATGTCTGGCACAAATTTCATTTGCTCCTACAATAAGATCATCTCCTGTAATCTCTGGGACAAGAAGGTCATCCTCTTGCAACCACCTTTTACTACTGGCAGGAAACATATAATCTCCCTCAAAGGCATCTGCTGTCGTTTTTCCTTCCAGTTTATAACGAATATTATACCAAATTGATTGCAATTTTCCTTCTAACGAATTTACTTTCATATCTGTCAAATTTTGATCACTATTGTCTACATCAAGCTGTATATAGAGAGATTCAATCCATTCACTTCCCTCAGACATATATGACATCGTCTTGTCCGGGTCAGTGCAATACCATATTAACTGATTATCCTGATCATTAAATTTGTTTTTCGTCATAACAACACATTCATTAGTATCTGAATCTGACGCTAAATAAAAATTGTAGCCATCTAAATCCAGATAATCCTTATATTCGTCAAGTATTACATCCAGATCTACCAAATCATCACGATTAATCTCCTCCCATATTAAAAACCAACCGCAATCTACATCGAGATAAGCACTACCACTTTTTTCATTTAAAGTTGCAATCTTATTTTCAATAGTAATACCTTCCTGGCAAAGTTCATTTACATTTTCCCAGACAGCACAATTCTCATCATCTGAATAAGCCTGCTCATAAATATCTGCAATCTCAGCTACATTCTTTAAATCGGTTTCATAATCTGCGATCACATAATCTGACAACCATTGTTTCACAAAATCATCATCTTGTTTTTTCAATTTTTTCACTAATTTTTTCTTATTTCCATCTTTGCCTGAATTCAGATAGTCAGTAACCATTTCATACAGTTCACTACAAACCTCACTTGGAACATCAATATCTTGAACTAATGGATCGTAATAGGGATCTGCACATACAACTTGTGTTATATTCCCCCCTGTGATTCCACCACAAACAAATGTAATACTTAATGCAATAACTGCTCTTTTACAACTTCCTTTTCGTTTCATGCTGTACCGCCTCCATCTGTAATAGCCTTTTACTCTTTATACAAAACAAGCGAACAAAAACCAGTCTTGTTCGCTTATTTCTCCATTTTTGCTTTACAATTTCTATTTTATGAAATCTTGGCAATGCTCTTTACTGCGGTTACAAATTCTTCTGTGACCTTTTTGCTTCCCGAATATAGAACCGCTTGATTTCCACTTCTCAAACTAATTGTAATAATTCGATTCATTCCAAGCCACGCAAAAATCGGAACTAATATTATAGCATATGGTGCCGCAAAGCAACAAAGAAGTGCCACAAGCATAAAAAAGATATAATAACCTGTAATCTTCTTCGTTACCCTTACGTCTGTTATATCCTCATAATAAAGTACCGGAATAGTACTTTTTTTCGCTGGTTTAGTTTGAATGGTCATTTTTTCTTCATCCATTGTAATCGTACTGTAGATACGTCCTTTTCCCAACGCTGTCATAAATGTCCCAATTGCTGACACTAACTTATATTCTTTTTTTGCCATTTCCATTTCCGTTTTTGTCTCTTCACTCATCTTTTGCCTCACCACTAATATTTTTTATATAAGACCTATTGCACCGCCCACTAATCCAACAATAATTGCGCCAATCATAATACACCAAAACCATTCAGTAAACACACTCTGGAAACTGAAATGGATAACTGTAAAAAGACTGGAATAAATCTTATGTACAATTAATCCCATTACAATGATTAAAATTAGTAATACAACCGACATAGCCTTTCCTCCCTCGTATTGTTATGTTTTAACTTTCTATGTACTTCTACCAAAGCCATTATTGTAGAAATATCATATTTTCTTTTATTATACCTTCTTTAATTCTATCAGTCAATGTTTGATTCTATTAGTTCATTCGTATTTTTATATTTTAAGGGCATAATCTTTGTTAAAAGGAGGATTTTCCATGAAATCAATTGATTATACCGAGATCGGACATAAGATACGACAATCGCGCATTGCCCATTCCTACTCCCAGGAGCAATTGGCAGAATTAACAGGAATCTCCACAGCCTTTCTCGGACATATCGAGAGAGGAACCAGAGCTATGTCATTAGAGACGCTTGTTTCCATTTGTTCTGTTCTAAATATCAGTATTGATTATCTACTACTTGATGAAATCTCCGAAACGGATTCCGAAATAACGGCACTCATCTCCGAAGTGAAGTCTAAAGGTGATGTCCAGTATCGTAAATTTGTTAATATTATGAAAGCACTAACCCTGGTCGCTGATAAACTTTGAGATATACAGTACTAATGTGCTTGATCTAAAAAATATTATTAAGCAAATCTCTTTATAAGCAGTTTGTTTAATACTAACTTCAATAGGGCATCTAGTTCAATCCAGATGCCCTATCGTAATTCCATTCACTCTTTATCTACCTGCGCCAAATACATTTCTAAATCTTCCTTACGGATTCGCCATCTTCCCCGAACCTTAAAAGCCTTTAATTCTTTCTGTTTTATCATATTCAAAATTGTAGTTCTCCCAATATGCAAAATTTCCTGTCCCTGTTTCAATGTCAGTATCTCTGGTATTGCTTCAAACATAGCACAAGCTCCTTCCAAAATATTCTTATCTGACTGTTTGTCGTCAGCTATATATTAAAAACTATTTTTGTATAACAGTAATGTAATGCGGTATATATAAGAGTGACAAAATCTCTATTTTAAGTACCCAAATATCCTCCCACCGCAATACAACGCACTGGGAATATATCATCACAAAATCGAATATGCGATAAAAAAAGAGCAAAGGAGACACCCCAAAATGCAAAAAACAAACACTACAGAAACCGAAATTCTATCTATTCATACACTTACATATAGGTATAGATGCAGTTTCCAAACTTACCACGGACTTTTTCTATACCTGGCTCAAGATCGAAATTGTATTTTTACAAAACGCAAGCACAAAAAATGTGAAAAATATACAACGCGAACATTACACCATCTCGGCTTCAATCGTATAGAATTTATAGACTGCATGATTCCAGACAGAGACTATCACGAGTATAAGATCAAATTCACCATTAATCCACGGATTCTTGCCGGGCAAACCACACAACCGCGGACACATATTATTGCAAAAGAACAACTTACTCAACTTCCAGATATTCTTAATGACGCCATAAATGATATATGTGAACCCTATAAAGAGCAATTGATTAATGGAAAATTTCAACGAATTGATTACTGTTGCAACCTCTGGTTTATTACGCAAGAAACAGCCGAAGAATATATGCGTTTATTAAAGAAAGCTCTTATTCCCTATCCTTTTGAATTAGAAAAAATATTAAGCGGCACACAACATCGGTATATTCCAGAACCGAATGCAATTACAATAACCTGTAAAAGCTACCAGCTTTCCATATATTTGAAACTCAACCAATTACTTGATGAAATTACCAGACAAGAAAATGGTATTGTTCCCTCTGAACATGCTTCCGAAATAGAAAATGCCATCGGACAAATAAGAATAGAACTTCGGGAATACCGACCACAATTACGAATCAATAAAAAGAAAATCCATTGTGGCAGTGATGAAACAGCTCTTTTAAATGGCTCAAACACGCGCCCATATGCAACACTTTGCAAACGTCTAGAATCAATGTACGGAACTGGGGACTTCTGGCTTTATGACGATGCCAGAGACATTATTAAAGAAAGCGACTATAAGCCACATATAAAAAAAGAGTTATTAGAAATCCTAAAAGTTGTCAATGCACCTAAATGCGGACTTGACATTTCTAAAAATGGGTTTGACTACACATATCTCAAAAACCATATGCGCTATTTCAATGAGCTTGATTTATCTCCGATCACAATATCTCAAAAAAGTTTCAAACGCTGTGGCGAAAATTTCTTTCCGAACCCAATAAAATACATTTCTGGTGAAACGACAGAACTATTACGCACTTCCGATATATAAAAAAGGAACACTCTTGCTTGCGAGTGTTCCCTACGATATTTTCTCTCAAAGCTCTTTATTGATTCACTATGTACACATTTTATTTTACCGGTAAACTTAAATGACATTCAGCGTGACTCTTGTCACAATCATACTCAATTGAATAACCAGTATCTTTCTTAAAGCTGACTGCACAAGTTCCAGTTTTCATTGCAACTTTTTTTCCATTCAAAAAAGTTACAGAGTGCCAATCATAATTAGCATTTGAGTGCCAATCCGTCTTGACTTTTGAATTGTATTCACCAGTAGAAATATAATCCGCCTGTATTTCTGCATAAAAAGATCGCAGATTCGCCCAGTCTGTTGCCACCTTTGCTTTATGCAACTGCGAGCTGAATATCGGGATAGAAATTGCAACCAATACACTGATAATGGCAACAACAATCAAAAGTTCAGCAAGTGTAAAACCTTTATTCTTTCTCATTAAAAATTTCACCTTCTTTTTCTTCATTTCGTGCCATTATTATATTTAAAAAGCATTATTACGTCAATAATTAAATTTTTATTCAAATTTAACTCTTATATCATTTCTTCTTTTATTTAAATAAAACAAGGAACACTCCAAACTCATGAGTGTTCCCTGCCTTATTTTGTATCGAAGCTCTTCGCTTATTTAGTGGGCCATCTGGTGGGCCATTTTTTTAGAAATTATATGAATCCATACAACCTTACATCTTAGGTGAAAATGTGCTAAATGCCCTAGCTATCGGCATTTAACCACCTCCGATATTTTACAGAAAAATACGTGAAATTGGCTCGTAGATTACGATACCTAATTTCATTTTATCCTATATCTCCTTATTTTTAGGGGCGTTTGACA